>VOFG01002450.1_pt1 | contig 38313 bp, 60 predicted proteins | sample 5384171 | NCBI WGS metagenome assembly VOFG01 (sample SAMN12384726, study PRJNA508395) | human gut metagenome | isolation source: healthy gut F | host: Homo sapiens
TTGCTCATCTGTTCTGCGATTTCCTTCAGCGACGCGCCGAGCATATATTGCAGGAAAATATCCTGCACAGCTTTTGCTTCCGGTTCGTTCGGATGATCTCACCCATGCGCATTTGATACCCAAACGGCAGCTTCCGATTCCCCATTACCGCTTCGTCCTCTCAATCTGCTCTGTCAATTCCAAACCGTTTTTTCAGCCGAAACCGCAGGCGCTCGTTGTTGTCCACGATGATTTTTTCTCTACAAGCGCATCGAACAGCTCCGCATCAAACCGGTCGAGGAAGTCCGGCCCATCCTCCAGCGCGTCCATAAGATCGCGGGTACGATCCGCCAGATCGTCGCTGTCGGTATCAAGAAGCCTTGCTTTTTCCTGTTTCAGCCTGCGGAGCTGTTCGCTGAGTTTGTTGTTGGAAGATATAAAAGTATCAGGATCAACGCCGCCCGCCTGTTGAAGCTGGGCTAGGAATTGAACCTGACTGAGTATGTCGGATATTTTCTTGTTGAGAGATGACGTCTTCGCTCCAGAGCATCCGGCTGTAGCGGATTTTTCTGGATGTTGGAGAGCATCTGCGTGAAGATGGGGTCGCCGTGGTGTTTGATACTAAAACCTAATTAAACGCTTTAATAATCCAATCGCGTCCGGTAATGCTGAAAATGGTATTAGGGGTAAGCGAGCAAATGGTATCGCAGAGACGATCTACTACCTTCTCCAAGGTTGCAAAAACCTCGTTTCGAAAGCCGCGCTTTCGTATCTCCTTCCAGATCTGCTCTATCGGATTCATCTCTGGTGTGTATGGAGGGATATGGAAAAGCACAATATTCTCAGGCACTTCCAGTGTTCCTGATTTGTGCCATGCAGCTCCATCACAGCACATCAGAATGGTATCCTGTGGAAATTGTTTGGATAATTCCCGCAGAAACAGATTCATACACGCAGTATTGCAATAGGGCGACAAGAAAGCAGGATTCCCCAGTCAGCGGCTCGACCGCACCATAGGCATACCGGTATTCCCGAATATGGTGACATGGAACGCTGGGTCGGATGCCTTTTCGCACCAGCAGTACTTGGGATGGTTGATGCGGCCGAAGCCTGCCTCATCCTGGAACATAAGGCGCACTTTTCCACAGCCCCTGTGGAGATTTTTTCAGTTCACCGATGGTGGTTTTAATTTTTTGAGGTCTCAATGGGAGGGCTATGACAAGTACAGCAAGGAGGAGATGATCCGCGTTGTCCGCCGCGTGGTGAAAGCCGGTCTTTGCTGTTCCAATCGCCCCAAAGACCTCTTGCTTAACATAGACCTTATGCTTGCGTGGTATAATAAGCTTTGCAAAATGGTCGATGGTCAAAGGAAAGGATGGAGCAGATTATGAAATCATTTCGTCAGATACTGCCGGCTATATGTGTTATTCTTATCGCTTCCGTATTCATGGGCTGCGGCGCGGACACTGATTCGCCAGATAAGCGTCCGGCATTGGAAAAAATTGAGTACACAAACCTGAACGACAGCGGATCAAGGGAGCTTTTGCAGGAGCTGCTCTCTGGCGCAGGCGTATCAGACGGGCGTATTCAGGGCTTTTTCCGCCGTGTGGACCGCTTTAATGACAGCGTGAAGCAGGAATGGCTTACGGTTGGCTTTGAGGAAGCAGAGCTGCTGTATACGAAATATGACCCTTATACAATGCAGGACGAATGGACGGCGAAGAACGGGACGTTTCCGGGCTATAACTGCCGGATCACCGCCATGAGCCTGTTTGGGGACTTCCTCTCCGTGAGCGCAGACTCTCAAATCAATGCTGGTGAAGATGTGCTGTTTATGGACGAGGAGGCGCTGAAAACAGATCTCGATGCGCTGGGCGGAAGCAGCCTTGCAGATTTCCGCGCACTGTATTCCTCCATGAGGGCGGAGGACACCACGGAGATCAAGCGTCATGTACAAACCGTACAATGCTGTTTGTCGGGCATGTTGGCGTTCTTTTGACGGCAGAGGACGGGACGCTGCACTTTGTAGAAAAGGTGGCCTTTCAGGAGCCGTACCGGCTGCTGCGCTTTGCGGATCGAACGGCACTGAGCGATTGCCTTATGGGGAAATATGACACCTCATGGGGACAGGATATGGCGAGCCCCTTTATCATGGAGAATGACGAACTTATGGACGGCTGGCGTCCAAACCCGGATAGAAGAAGCTCCGCGATCGGCTAAGGACTGCGCGTTGCTGCAAATATAAGAAAAATGATCTGAAGCTGTGGCAGAAATTCCTGCAAAGTGAAAACAGCTGTTATATTGTAAATCTCCTGTAAATGATCAGAAATTCTTACCCATATATTGCACTCCTATGAGACAGGGCTTGCAATCGTATCGCTTGCTGACAGGAAACGCCAAAGAGAGGATCGTTCGAAGACTCTTTACCGATTCTCCGCCAGATATTCCTCCGCATAGTAGACGGCTACCGCGCCGTCCGATACGGCGGTGACCACCTGCCGCAGCGCCTTGGTGCGCACATCGCCCGCGGCGAACACGCCGGGGAGACTGGTTCGGGTGGATTCATCCGCCATGATGTAGCCGGAGCTGTCCAGCGCCAGCTCATCCCGAAACAGCTCCGTGGCCGGGGCGCGTCCCACGCTGATGAACACACCGTCGCAGGCAAGCTCACGCTCCGCGCCGGTGTTGACGTCTTTTAGCCGAAGCCCTGTCAGGCGGCTTTCGTGCAGCAGCGCGGAAACGGTGCTGTTCCAACAGAACTCCACGTTGGGTGCGTTCATCAACGGCTCATGATAGACCTTCGTAGCCCGCAGGCTGTCCCGGCGGTGGATGAGATAGACCTTCTTGGCAATACGGGACAGGGTCAGGGCATCCGCCGCGGCGGAATTGCCGCCGCCCACCACCGCCACGGTCCTGCCCCGATAGGGTGCGCCGTCGCAGGCGGCGCAGTAGTGAACGCCCTTCCCACAAGCGCTTCCTCGCCGGGAACGCCCAAGGGACGAGGCGACGCGCCGGTGGCGATGACCACCGTGCGGCCCTGAAAGACGCCCTCGCTGGTCTCCAGCGTCTTGATTTTCCCGACAGGCTAACCTTGTACACCTCTGCCAGCTCCGTCACCGCGCCGAAGCGCTCTGCGCTCTGCTGCATTCTTTTCGCCCAGCGTAAAGCCGTCAATGCCGCCCTCGAAGCCAGGATAGTTGTCGATCTGCTCCGTCAGCGCCATCTGCCCGCCGGCGGAGAGCTTTTCCAGCACCAGCACAGAAAGCCCGGCACGGGCGGCGTACAGGGCAGCGGTGTATCCGGCGGGGCCGCCGCCGATGACGATCATGTCATAAATCTGCTCCATAATCGTGACCTCACTGTGCCAGCGTTTCCTGAATAAATGTCTCGATGGCCGCCTTGGAGGCAGGGGCGACAATAGAGCCGATCAGTGCAGGACGTCATTTTCAAAGCTGATGGTCGTAATGGTAAGCATAATCAAATCCTCCTATTTCTGTGTAAAAAGTTGTGTTTCAATATCCGTGATGGTAATTTGTTCCAGATAGGTGGCGCACTGCTCGTCCATCTGCCGGTAAAGCGCGTCCATCACGCCCGCCATGCCGGAGCAGATGGCGCAGTCCCGGTCGATGTCCCCGCTGTGCCACGCGCAGTCCACAAAGCGGGTATTCACTGCCTCCGCCACCTGCCGGAGAGAAAGGCTCGCCGGGTCTGCCGTCAGGCGGTAGCCGCCGTCCAAGCCCTCGCGGGTCTCCACCATTCCCGCCTTTTTCAGCCCCGCCAGCACCCGGCGGACGCGGGTGGGATTGGTGCAGATGTTCTCCGCCAGCGCTTCGCTGCTGAGGGAGCGTCCACTGTGGCTCAGGCAGACCAGCGCGTGGACGGCCAGATTAAAAGAACTGTCCACAATTATCCCTCCTTCACAAGCTCGTAGGGCCAGTCGATGACGCCGCCGAAGTCGTAGACGCTCTGATACCCCAGCGCCAGCAGCTTTTGTGCGACATCCTTGCTGCGGCGGCCGCTGCGGCAGTAGATCAGCAGCGTGGCTTCCTTATCGGGCAGCGCCTCGGGCATTTCGCTGCCGATGCTCTCGTTGGGGACAAGGACGGCGTTCTCGATGTGTCCGCCGTCGTATTCCTCACGGGTGCGGACATCCACCACCACGACCTCCTGCGAGGCCATCATCTCATAGGCTTCCTCGGCGCTGATCTTATGATACGCCGCCTTGCCTGTCATGTCCTCCGCCGTGTCCGCTTTTGTCTTGGACAGTGTGCAGCCGCTCAGTAGCGCAAGCGAGGTGGCAAGTGCCGCAAAAAGTAATATCTGACGCATAATCAACCTCCAACACAACTGTGTTCGCTGCTGATACAGTTCTATACTGTGATTATAACAGATACAGTTAAAACTGTCAAGGTACTTCGGGGCAGCTTTTGGGGCACAAGCCTTTTGTGGTTGTTGACAGAGAAAAAAATATAGGTATAATAAAAGCAAAATAATAAGACTCATTCTTGCGTTTGGAGGGTTGGCGGTATGCCAAAATACGCAGAGGAGATATTGGCCGCCGTAACGGAGCTGCAGTAGCATCCCACGGCGGAGCAGGTGTTTCTGGAGATGAAAAGGGAGCATCCCAGCATCACTCTGGGTACGGCATATCTGCCCCGCCTGCCGGGAGCAGGAAAAAGACAATCTTATGGAGGAGAAGTATCATGAACGCTAACGTATCTAAGCTGCTCAACGAGCAAATCAACAAGGAGTTCTACTCCGCCTATCTGTATCTGGACTTTGCCAACTACTACGCCGCCGTCGGACTGGACGGCTTTGAGAACTGGTACCGGGTACAGGCGCAGGAGGGACGTGATCACGCCATGCTGTTTTATCAGTATTTGCAGAATAACGGCGAGGGCGTTACCTTTGAGGCTATCGCAAAGCCGGAGTGGGAACGAGGCGACCACATGACCCCTCTGAAAAAGGCACTGGAGCACGAGAAGCTGGTCACCGCCAGCATCGATGCCATCTACGCCGCCGCATACGAGGCAAAAGACTTCCGCGCCATGCAGATGCTGGACTGGTTCATCAAGGAACAGGGCGAGGAGGAGAAGAATGCCGCCGACCTCATCACCAAGATGGAGCTGTTCGGCGGTGACAGCAAGGGGCTGTATATGCTCAACAGCGAGCTGAAGGCACGGGTCTACACCGCGCCCTCGCTGGTGCTGTAAGCCCCGCGCGTCTGCGGGCTTTCGCATCAGGCAAAAGGCAGACTGCATACAGGTGGCCTGCCTTTTCTTCAGGCGGTTAGAGGAGACGCCAGGTGGCCTGCCTTTTCTTCCACCAGACGGTTAGAGTGGACTAACTGTGTATAAAACAGAAAGGACTTCAGAACTTGAACAAGGAAAAGGGATCGAAACCGTTACCCTCATGGTGTGCCGGTATTGTTGGGGCGTGCATGGGACAAGGGGCGAGGCGCTTTGTCCGGCGTGCGCAAGCCCGTGGGCCTCGGCGGGAAAATCATGGTTGCTATGATGAACGTCGGGCACAGTGCCGTGGCTCGGTGGGGGCTTCAATTTCTGAATGCCGCGCCGGACGCCAGGGTGCTTGACTGCGGCTGCGGCGGCGGGGCAAATATCCGACAGCTGCTGAAAAAATGCCCGCAGGGTGTCGTCAAGGGCATCGACTATTCGCCCGTCAGCGTGGAGAAAACCAAAAAGGTCAACGAGACCGCCATCGCTGATGGTCGCTGCGCCGTTCTGCAAGGCAGCGTGGCAGATATGATCTTCGCAGATGACTGGTTTGATGCGGTCACGGCCTTTGAGACCGTCTATTTCTGGCCCGATCTGCCGCAGTGCTTCCGGGAGGTTTACCGGGTGCTGAAGGTCGGCGGGACATTTCTCATCTGCAACGAAGCAAACGGCGACACAGACAAGGACGAGAAGTGGACGGAGATCATCGGCGGCATGACCATCTATAAGGACACCGAGCTGAAGGCGTATCTGGAGCAGGCGGGCTTTCACGAGGTGCAGATACACAAAAAGAAAGGCTGGCTCTGCGTCACAGCGCAGAAATGAGGGAGAAGCAGACAGATGAAGGACAAGAAGCTCCTATTCGACCGCAAAAGCCATGTGCTGTATTCAAAGCCTTGCAAGAAAGAAATTCTAGCGAAAATCGCCCTGCACTATCCGGAAGCAGAGCGGGAGACAGTATGGGAAAAGGTACAGCGGCAGTACGCGAGCTTTCTTTCCGACTGGCGCACCGACCTGGGCGGCAAAAAGAACTTCCACAACAGCGTAGGCGGCACCTACGACTGCATCGCCATTATGAGCTACTATGTAGTCTGCAAAGCCGTCACATCCTTCCGCGAGATCGAGGAGATGGAGGAAAACCTGATCCTGCCGATCTTCCGCAGGCTGCGGTTCGTGGACTGCAACAAGCCGCTTTGGAGGAAGCTGATGTACAGGGCGTTTGTACGGGCGAAAGGCGGCTGCGACAAATGGCACGATTACGAGATGTCGGTTGCGCCTTATGAAAACGGCAAGCCTATTTATTATGAGTTTACATCGTGTCCGGCAGCGGAGTTTGCTATCCGGCACGGTCTTACGGACATCATGCCCGCCCTGTGCAATGTGGACTTTGCTTCCATGGAGCTGCTTCACGCAAGGCTGGTGCGGACGACCACCTGCGTGGACGGCTGCCGATGCGACTATACCATCTGCGGCGATAAAGAACCGTATCTGAAGGAACATCCCGAATACCGGGACGAGGCGGGATTCAGAAGAAACAAATAATACTGCAATGCAAAGGCGGTGAGATAAATGGAAACCTTTCTTGGAATCATGATCCCTTTCTTGGGTACAACGCTGGGGGCGGCGTGCGTGTTCTTTATGAAAAAATCCCTTGGCGATTTGGTACAGCGTTCGCCCTTGTCGGCTTCGCCGCCGGAGTGATGGTGGCGGCGTCGATATGGAGTCTGCTGATTCCGGCCATCGAGCAGTCGGAGGATATGGGGAAGCTGTCCTTTCTTCCGGCCTTTATCGGCTTTTGGGTCGGCGTGCTGTTTTTGCTCCTGCTTGACCGGGTAATTCCCCACCTCCACGTGGGCAGCGCCCAGGCAGAGGGGCCGAAAAGCCGGCTGGGCCGCACCACCATGATGGTGCTGGCAGTGACACTGCACAACATTCCGGAGGGAATGGCGGTTGGCGTGATGTACGCGGGCTTTCTCGCGGGGAACGCGCAGATCACGGCGGCAAGCGCACTTGTCCTGTCCCTTGGCATCGCCATTCAGAATTTTCCGGAGGGAGCCATTATCTCCATGCCGCTGGGAAAATCGTCGAACCAAATTGTTGCGGAGGCAGGCTTTTTACGTCCCGGATAAGACCGCTCTGTTTGAAGACCTTGTGGGCGAGACCGCAAAAAGCTTCAAGGCGGCGCAGGACGTTTATTTTGTCTTTGCGCTTTCCACCCAGCACCTGCATGAGTTTGTCGCGTTCATGTACGACCATTTCGACGAATTCAAGCTGATCCTCTGCCGGGCGGAAGGAACGGGCTACGCGGATTTCATCGAGGTGCTGGTGGAGCTGGAGTCGATCGATCCGAAGAATACTACGCCCTCCTCAGAAAAAACGGTATGCTCTCCGGGAGCATGACCCGTCAGCTTCATCACATGATCACAAGGGCCTACTTTACGGCGGTGTGTGAAACCATCGTCCACGATATGCCGAGAGAGGAAGCCGTGAAATACGTCGATGAACTGGCTATCTTTTTTTCCACTCCGGCTGAGCGGACTTTTAAGGCCTCGAATGAGCCTTAAAAAAATAACTGTCGGTTAGTTGCCTCTAACCGACGCGGCGCATCCTCCAACAAATCCATATATTTTAAGAAAGGAACACGGAATACGAGCAAACAGAAAAAAAAGCAGCCGCCGGTGCTGGGCAGGTTGCTGGCATATGCCGGAGGGCATAAGTGGCTGTCCGTCTTGGGCTGCGGGCTGTCCGGCGTTTCGGCGGCAGTCGGCATTTTCCCGTTCGTCTTTGTCTGGTACGCGGCCAGAGGGCATTTTAACGCCGGGAGGCGGCGTTCCGGCAGGGCTTGCCCGCTACGGCTGGTACGCGCTGGCGGCGGCGCTTCTGAGCGCGGCGATCGTGTATTTCGCCGGGCTCATGTGTACCCACCTTTGCGGCCTTCCGGTGGCGACGAATATGCGAAAGGCGGCGGTCGCCCATCTCATTGACCTGCCGCTGGGGTACTTTAACGCCAACCTCACGGGGCGGCTTCGCAAGCAGATCGACGACAACGCGGCGCTGACAGAAACGCTCCTTGCCCACACCATCCCCCGACGCGGTGGGTGGGATCATAACGCCGATACTGGCGGTGGGCTGCTCTTCGTCTTTGATTGCCTGTCTGATCCCCATGGATCATCGGGCTTGTCTGCCTGATGAGCATGATGACCGGAGACGGGCATGAAGTTCTTTGAGGAATACCAGCGCGCAGGAGAGCGCATTTCCGCCGAGGCCACGGAGTATGTCCGGGGCATCCCGGTGGTGAAGGTGTTCCAGCAGACGGTTTACCTTCAAGAGCTTTCATGCCGCCATCCTCGTTACCGCGACCTGCCAGCGGCTACGCCATGATGTGCCGTATGCCCCTACACCTGCTTTACGGTGGTGCTGAACGCCATGTTCCTACTTCTTATGCCTTTGGGAATGGTTCTCATCGGCGGTGCGGCAAACGGCTGGGCGGTGCTGGCCGATCTGGTGTTTTACATCTTCTTAGCGCCCCAGCTTGCCTTTATGATGGAGCGGCTGATGTACGCGGTCAACGCACAGATGGAGGCCGCCGAGGCGGTGAACAAGCTGGAGGCCATATTGAAGGAGTCCCCCTTCCCGAGCCTGCGGCGGACAGCGGAAGCAAGCCTGCGGACAGCGGCATTTCCTTTGAAACGTCACCTTTTCCTATGACGGCGCAGAGAGACCCGCGCTGACGAATATGAGCTTCCATCTGCCGCAGGGGGGAGGCGTGGGCACTGGTGGGCCCCTCCGGCGGCGGCAAGACCACCATCGCCCGGCTGATCCCGCGCTTTTTCGATGTGCAGGCAGGGCGGTGCTTTGGGGCGGACGGGATGTGCGAAGCATCCCCACCGCGGAGCTGATGGAGCAGATATCCTTTCGTTCAGGAGGTGAGGCTCTTCAAAAGAGCATCCGCGACAACATCCGCGCCGCTCGGCCGGACGCCACCGAGGCGGAGATATTACACGCGGCGCAGCTTGCCCAGTGCGGCGATATTCTGGAAAAAGACGCCGGGCGGGCTGGACGCCGTGATCGGCGCCAAGGGCGTGTACCTCTCCGGCGGTGAGATGCAGCGCATCGCGCTGGCGAGGGCGATCTTAAAGGACGCGCCTATCGTGGTGCTGGATGAGGCCAGCTCCTTTGCAGACCCGAGAACAGGCGAAGATACAAAAGGCCTTCGAGGCGCTGATGAAGAACCAAGACCGTGCTGATGATCGCCCACCGCCTGTCCACGGTGCGGAAGTTATGGATCATCGTCGTCATCCGGGACGGTGAGATCGTTGAGGCGGGAAAAGCACGACTTCTTTGAAAAAGGGCGGCGTATACGCGCCCGCCATGTGAAGGAATACCAAAAGGCCGCGCAGTGAAGGTAGGAGGTGCCGCATGATCAGAACGCATCCGCAAAAATACGCCATGACGGAGAAGGGCGCAAAGACTATGTGGCCGCCGTGTTCTGGTCCGTACTGGTCAACATCAGCAAAATGCTGCCAGTGGGCGTGCTGGCCACGGCACTCTCCGCATCGTAGAGGCGATAAAACGGCACCGACCGGGGCGGGGCTTACGCGCTTTCTGGTCGCGGGCGTCCTTGCCCTCGCCGCGCTCTTGCGACCTTTCTGATCAATACAAGGCCCTATACGAAGCCACCGGGAGGAGAGTGCCAACCGCCGCATCCGGCTGGCGGAGGTGCTTGCGCCAGCTTCCGCTGTCCTTCTTTGAAAACCGTGACCTGACAAACCTGACCACCACCATTATGGGGGATACGGAGACGCTGGAAAAGGCCTTTCTCCCACTTTTTTACCTTTCGCCATGCACGGCGCGCTCATCTCCACGGCGCTGATTTCCGCAGGCATGCTGCTTTACGACTGGCGGATGGCGTTGGCTCTTTGTGGGTGGTGCCTGCGTCGCTGCTGATGGTCTATCTCTCCCGGCGCATGGAAAAGCGGCATATAACGAAGGGACTTGTCACCGCCGCGCGGCCACCGACGCCATGCAGGAGGTGCTGGAGTGCGCGCCGGAGATCAAGGCGTGCAACCAGAAGGCGCGGTATATCGCCGACCTGAACCGCAGGCTGGACGAGGCGGAGCAGGACACCATCCGGGGCGAGCTGTTCACAGGCTCCGTAGTCACGGCGGCACAGTCCTTCCTAAAGCTGGGCATCGCCACCACCGTCCTCACGGGGTGACACTCATGAGCCGCGGCGACCTGGCGCTGATCCCGTTTCTGATGTTCCTTATCGCCGCCACCGGGTATATGACCCATCGGCTCCATGTTTGCCAACATGGCCGCGGTTTTCGCCTGCGAGGTACGCATCGAGCGTATGCAGGAGATCGAGAACGAAAAGCGCATGACCGGCATGACCGAATACGATCCCGATGGCTACGACATCCGCTTTGAGTATGTGACCTTTGCCTACCGGGAAAAAGAGGACGTGCTAAGAGACGTCTCCTTTACGGCGAAGCAGGGGCAGGTGACGGCGCTGGTGGGCCCCTCCGGCGGCGGCAAATCCACGGCGGCCAAGCTGGCGCCCCCGTTTCTGGGACCCGGCGGAGGAACGGTGCGGCTGGGCGGCGTGGATGTGTCCCACGGTGGACGGCGAGGCGCTGCTGAAAACTACGCCATCGTATTTCAGTGATGTGGTGCTGTTTGCCGACACCGTGATGGAAAACATTCGCCTCGGCAAGCGGGACGCCACCGACGAGGAGGTGCTGGCGGCGGCAAAGGCGGCGCAGTGCGACGCCTTTGTATCCAGACCGCCGGAGGGCTACCATACCCTGATCGGGGAAAACGGCTCCCGGCTCTCCGGCGGCGAGCGCAGCGCATCTCCATTGCCCGCGCCATCTTGAAGGACGCGCCGGTGATTTTTGCTGGACGAGGCCACGGCCTCGCTGGACGTGGAAAACGAAAACGGCGGTGCAGGCGGCGTGTCCAGATTGATCCAGGGATAGACGGTGCTCATCATCGCGCGTACCGCATGCGATCAGATCGTTCTTTGCTCTCCGGTGGCCGCGTGGTTGAGATGGGTCGGAGCTGCTGAACGCCACATGGCGCAGCTCCAGAGCGAGGCATGGGTGGACGGCGTGAACAGCGTGAGATAAACAAATTCCAGCTCGAAAACGTCGTTTCTGAAAAACAAATAAATGGTCTGTCATGGCCAACGACTTTGTCAGCATGGTGCTGTCGAGGCTGTCGGGGGATCACCATGTTCCTCTGCGCGCCGGTCTATATCGCCTGGACGGTGGCGAGCCTGCTGTACAACGGGGTCAATCTGCTGCCCATCTGGTTCTTCTGGGACACCTACTACGATTTTGCGCTGGCAAGCGGCATGGAGCAGCGCTACATCGATTCCTATGTGCGTTACTACACCTCTCCCGGCTGGCTGGCCTTTATTCTGCTGTTCACGACGCTGATGGGCTTTTTTGGGCTGCATGGTGGGCGGTCGGCTGATCCGCAGGCATTTTCAGAAGGCCGGCGTTCTATGAGGGCGGACGCATCCTTCGCGGTGCCGGTCAAGCTGTGGGCGCTGCTGTGCGTCTTTGCCGGAGTAACGATCGGCGGGAATGTGCTGCTCACCTGCATCCTGACCGGTGGGGCACTTCTTTATCTCGTCTTACAGCGGAGCTTCCGCCTTGCCGCATCCTATGGCTGCTTTTATCTGCTGCTGGCGCTGCTGCTGTACGGCATCCGCTTCCACGGGCTGCGCATGCCCGGTTTTTTCGGAGTTTTATGTTCTGATGTTCTGGAATCTGTCGCCAATTTTTCTGGTGTCATGGGATCTGATCACCACGCCGCCGGGGATGCTCTCCGCGTTCTTATGGGCGAGCTGGGCTGCTCGTTTCCGCGCCACCTGCTACCAAATTGCTCATCTCCAGCAGCGTCTTGGTCATCTGCGTCAGCCGCTCCGTCTGCTCGCGCAAAAGCGTGAGGAATTCCGCCGTCTCCGGCCGCACATCAGGATGCTCCGCGGAAAACAGCTCCAGCTGCGCCTGCATCAGCGCCAGCGGCGCGCGCAGCTCGTGGGCGGCGTTGCCGGTGAACTGCCGCTGGGCGGCAAAGGCGTTATTCAGCCGCTCCAGCATCTGGTTGAACAGGCGGCTCAGCTGCCCAGTTGGTGGTGCGGAAGCGCCCCTGCACCCCATCGACGACGATAGTCAACTCTTCGTTGGGCGCGCTATGAGCTGCGGGTCAAAGCTCGCCCGCTCCGCTATCATTCAGGATCACCGTGCCGCCGCCCTGTAAACTTGTCCGCAATGGTGTCCATATAGTACACACCGGAGGAGCACAGCAGCAGATTCATGGCCACGCAGGTGACGCCGATGAGCAGGACGGACATCAGCGTGATGCGCCACTGCAAGGAAAAACCGCTTCATTCCTCCTCGCCTCCCATCAGATAGCCCTCGCCGATGCGGTTGCGGATGGGGTCATAGCCCAGCACGGCGCGGAGCTTTTTGCGCAGGGCGGAGATATGGACGCGAATGGAATTGCTGAAGCTGTCCACGCTGTTGTCCCAAACGTGATCCATCAGCTCCTCCTGACTCACGGGCCGCCCCTGATGCACCATCAGGTATTCGAGTATCCCCGTTTCCTTGCGGGTCAACGTCAGCGTCTGCCCATTGACGGCGGCGGTGCGGGAGCGGTGTCGAAACTCAGGCCTCCGCAGCTTAGCAGCACATCCTGCTGGGTGAACTGCCTCAATGTCAGGCTGCGGATGCGGGCCTCCAGCTCGGCAAGATGAAAAGGCTTTGCAAGATAGTCGTTTGCCCCGGCGCCCAGCCCCTCCACCTTGTCCTTCACCTCGCCGCGAGCGGAGAGGATCAGTACCCTCGTCTCACGGTCGGTCTGCCGCAGGGTGCGCAGCACCGTCATGCCGTCCTTTTTCGGCAGATGCGGACGATCGTCTCGCACAGGGCGCGTTCGTCTTCAATTACTAAAAGGTGCATGAGAACCCTCCTTTTTGTTTCTCCGTTTTGTGTTGTTTTTATTATAGCAAAAAATAGATAAGGTTTGCGTTAAGTTTTACAAGATGGGCGGCATGAGCGGCAACGGCTCCGCCATGACTGGCGAGCCGAAAAACGCCAAGGAGGCACTCGCCCTGCACAAGGAGCTGCTGGAGCGGGAGAACGCGATCCTGTCGGAAAATACCGAGCTGTGGGGAAAAGGTTTTCATGGCGGCCGACAAGGGCATGACCATGCAGGAGGACGGAAAAAAACTACGGCGACTTCCTGCTGGATACCGTCGAGGCCGCTAAAGAGCAGTTCACCGACAAGGAGTATGCGTGGCTGAAGGAGTCGGCCACGGAGATTAGCAATATTGAAAACAAGCTGACCGAGTTGGAAGAGAAGTATCCCGGATCATGCAGAAATCCATGGACGGCGATATGAGTCCATCCGGGACAAGCTGACGGCGGAGCAGTACCGCGTCACGCAGGAGAGCGGCACGGAGCGCGCCTTCACGGGCAAGTTCTGGGACAAGTTGGAAAAGGGCATCTATGTGGATGTCGTCACCGGCGAGCCGCTCTTTTCCTCCACAGATAAGTACGAGACAAAGTCTATCGAGGGCCCCGCTGTGGTGGAAAAAAGAGGATTTGAGCCACGGCATGCGCCGCGCGGAGGTCAGAAGCCGTGCCGGAGATTCCCACCTTGGTCATGTGATCACCGGCGATCCGGAGTCGCCCAACGGCGTGCGCTACTGCATCAACAGCGCGGCCCTGCGCTTCGTCCCCTATGAAAAAATGGAGACCGAGGGCTACGGATACCTGCTGTACCTGTTTGAAAAATAGGATGCAAACGGTCGGAAGTTCTCATGCAAGGAACTATCAGCACATCACAGCATATCGGACTGCCACCGGGCAGTCCGATATGCTGTGAATGGAATTTTCCGACACTCTCAATGCCGGCATAACGATCTGCGCGGAGGAGAACGAAGAACATCTCTCTTAAAGAACTAATTCAAACTTATTGCTGTTAGCCGATGGATTCAGGTGTGCCAAAGCATTGCAGGGCTGGAAGTATTCAGCTTCAGCTCAGGTTACCTATTGCAATTCTGACTATTTGGAATATACGTGTAAGTATCAAATTATTTCACTGTAGGAATGTGAAAAATAGATTTACACAGTTTATCTTGTATTTACATGGATTTACAGGAAAGCGGCTACCAATTTTAGCAGAGAGCCGGGAAACAGAGTTCAAAGGGTGCTTTATGGGGCTTCATTGGCTGGGAACCTGATTTTATTAGCTGAAACCGAAAATTCTGCTAATGGCATTAGCTGGCTAATTTTGGTGATAGGTTCAAAATGAAAAATGCGAAGGCCATCTTTCACATGGAAAAATGACCTTCGCAATTTTTCGAAATAGTGTCCTCAGGCGGATTCGAACCGCCGGCCTTTCGCTTAGGAGTAGACCGTACACCTGTAAACCCATTGCAAAATAGGGTAATATATTCTACTCTATATCAATGATTTTTTGTTGGGATGTCAACGTATGTAAATGGATTCGAACCTTTTTTATTCTGTGTAAACAGATGTTTATTAGCTGGAAATTAGCTGAGCTAATGAAAAGTGGCCGCTCTATTGTACAACGCTCACCTTTCATTAGCTGGGAGGTGTACGTTTCCCTACGGATATTTGCTTGTATAGCATTCGTGAACCAGACCATACAGCCGTAGCTGGTGTGATGGACAAATGTTTTCAATAGAAAAAGATCAGAGCTTTCTGCGAGAAAACTCTGGTCTATGTAACAGTGCGAATGGAAGCATTGTCTTGTAAAAGGAAGGGGCTTATGGTATTCTTACTTTAAGTAAGGGAGTGGCAACGATGTGCAGAGCATTTGAAGAAGTGAGAGAAGAAACAAAGCATGAGCAGTCGATTGAAATTGCAAAATCTTGGCTAGAAGTTGGAAAAATGACCTATGAAGAAATTGCTCGGTCGGTTCAGCTTCCTGTTGAAGAAGTAAAGGCACTGGATACAAAGAAACCCACCTGATCTTAATTCAGTCAAGATATTCTTAAAACAAACAGCGGCAGTTTTCCCAATCGGAAAGCTGTCGCTGTTTATGTATGTATAGGGGCTTATAAGTTCTTTGCAAGATTTTTGATGAGTTCGGCCATAGAGGGGTTAGCCAGCAATTTGGTAAGTGCTGCTGCCGCGTCGGCATCGACCGCACTGTTTTCAGGGATGGGCTGCGCTGTTTGAGGGGGCATTTCAGGCTCGGCTCCTTGGTGCTGGTAGAAGAAATCATCAAAACGCTGTGCATTCAGACGCCGATCATCATCCAAGATATGTGCATACTGCTCTGTGACCATCGAAGCCTGTGCATGGCCGGAGTCACCCTGAACAGCTTTGATATCACCGCCGTTCAGTTTGAGTTTGTATGTAATACTGGAGTGTCGGAAGCTGTGAAAGACCACTTTGGGGAGATCATTTTTCTCAATCAACCGCTTCAATGCACCGTTGATAGTAGACTGCTCGGTTGGCATTCCCAATGGGCCGGCAACCACAAGATTGTAGTCGGTATATTCTGCACCCAGTGCTTCCTTTGTCATATCCTGCTCGGCTTTGAACTCTACGAGCATTTCAGCGACTGTTTTGGGCAGGAAGATGGTTCGGATACTGCTGTCCGTTTTAGGGCTTTTCAGAACCTGAACCGTGGTACAGCGGGAACTCAGTGAGGGAAAACGAGTGATGACATTTTTGTTTTCCAAGGCGTTCAGTGAAGCAACGTCCACACGCTGAAGTTCTTTGTTTATGTAAATGGATGCGCGTCCTGCATCAATGCTTTCAGGGGAGATATCCACGCAATCCCAAGTCAGGCCGAGCAGTTCGCCCAAACGCAGGGAGCAGGAGAACGAGAGGTTGATGCACAGCCGCAGCTTCGGATCATCACAAACTTTCAAAGCACGGAACAGGGTCTCGGCAGTCCAGATATCACGCTTCTTTGCAGTGTATTTGGGCAAGGTGGCATAAATACAGGGATTCTTTTCCATAAGTTCCCACTTTACAGCCTGCTCAAAGGCACTCCGCAGAATCTTATGAACCGAACGGACTGTACCGGGGGAAACAAACTGGTGCTTCCGCTTCCCACACATAGGGTCAGCAGCCTCATACTTGAGCAGCCGCTGATAATATCCCTCAATTACGCGGGTGGTGATATCCTGCAACTTCATCGAGCCGATGAGCGGAGTTATGTAATTGGCAATCAGTGCAGTGTTTGCCTGATAGGTTGAAAGTGCCCATTTGCTTTTTTCCATAGAGGGCAACATATTCAGGAAGCAGGTCGTTAAGGGTTTTGCACTGCGGAACTACAAAGGTTCCAACTGATTCCTTGTATTCGACCTCTTTCTTGCGATTCTTGGCATCCGAAAGATCGGTGAAGGTTTCCCACTTCTGCTTGGGGGTGCCATTTGCATCCTTATAGGAATAGACAACACAGAAATTATTGTTGCGCTTGATAATGCTGGCCATTATGTATCTCCTTCCACTTTACGTTTGGATTTCAGAACATCATCGAATACATCTTTTCGGACGCGTTTTTTGCCCGCCCTACATCAATTGTGGGGATTCCTTCCTCACGAATCCATGTTACAAGCGTGGTGCGGCTGACACCATAGAAATCCTGAATCTCCTGAAAACTGTAATACTTTTCGCTTTTAGGGCATTTCAGTTCCAGCGGTGGTTCTTCATGTGCTTCCATGACCGGTTCTTGGAGTCGATATGTAGATTGGCTGTTGAGCCATATTTCAAAACTTGTTTTGGTAATGCGCCGCCTGTCGGCCACGCGCTCAATAACGAAATAGTCTCGGTATTTTTTACAGTCGAGAATCCAGTAGACCTTTTCTCTTGGAATACCGAGCAGTTTTGCCATTTCTGGGATGGAGATGGTTTGTGCTTCAATCTCTCGGTCACGCTCTCGATCAGCCGCAGTGCGGTGGCGGCTTTGTGACCGATACCAACGCTCAAATTCCTCTTTCGGAATCCGCATCCAGAAGTCTACCGTTTCTGCTTTCAACTTTCCCTGACGGACGAGTGTATAGACAGTGTCAGAGTCTACCTTTAATATTTCAGCAATTTCCAAAACAGAATATGACCGCTTGCAAAGTTCCTCGCCCGGTGGAGGACCATTGACCTTATGGTATTTGACCTGATTGGCGTACCATTTTTCAAAACTGGAAATAACGATACGCATTTTGTCGTTTATCAGAATGACTTCAAAGAAATTCTTATGAAGCAGCCAATAACTATCCGTTTTGCCGAGACCGAGAAGATGCTGCATCTCACGAACCGACATGGTGGTTTTAGCGGTGGCAGGTTCAGCTTTTCCGTATAAGGGAGCCGAAGTATTCCGCATATCATCCATGAAAGACACCTCTCTATCTATGTAAAAGTTTAGCCGGGATTTCTCGTCCCGGCTAAAGAATAGCAGATTTCGCTTGAAATGTTGAGGATGTCAAACAGCAGAATTGCGTTCAACAGTGCCATCATTGAGCCATGCTTCAAAGCTGGCTTTGGAAATACGGTAAGCGCCGCTTACCTTGAACCAGCGGAATTCGTTCTGCTTCAGTAGACGGTAGACAGTGGGACGGCTCAGGAGCAGCATTTCCATCAGGTCTTCTACGGTATAGCAACGGCTGTCCTTTGCTGTGGAAACAGGGGAGGAAACCGAGTTGGGCGAAGGTTCTTCATGGATAATCATTGGATAATACCTCGTTAAATATACTTAAAGTTAAAACTTGAGCGGCAATGCAGCCCGGCGGCTGCCACCATTATAAATAGTATAGACCTGCTGAAGGTACTTCGTCTTGCCGGGAAGGCTTACGCCTGCGGTTCGTGCAAGGCGAAAAATCGTGAATGCATCGACCTGCCGCAGTTTGGCAATCAGACGGCTTTTACTGTATTCGGAGTGGTACAGTTCTACAAAGCGGCAGATGCCGAGCAGATTTGCAGAACTCATGGAATCAGGTTCTCCGTCCCACGCATTCAGCAAAACATCAAGGGATTCGATATACAGTTCCGGACCCAGCCGGATGAATTCATGATAGGCGGTTGCAATGCAGCTGATCCGCTGCTTGCCCCGGCCTTCTTCAAAAGAAAGATGAACGCCAGCCAATTCGGTGGCCTGCTGGAATGCAACGGCAGCAGGCTCCCCTGCAAAAATCAGGGCACGGAGCTTCTGCCCTGCACTCAGCCGTTCGAAATGCCTGTCTGCTGTGCAAACAGGAGGGCTTCTTCTCGTTCTGTAACCTTGCAGCGAATCTGCAAATCTTCGCCGCCGTTCAGAAATTTCAGTGCAGCGATGGTGTTCTGTCCGTCCATCACATAGTAGTGACCATCCCGGAAGCTGATCTTCGGCTCATTGGCAACCCGCTCGTCAAATTCTTTTTGCGATGCGGGCAACACGAGCGGGGTGAAGAGCACGCTGATAAGTGTCGCGCGGCACGATCAGTTCGCTGCTGTTCAGGCACATCTCATGGTAAGGTTTTACAACTGCGTTCATCATAAAGGAACCTCCTTCTTCTTTTGCAGAAAATCAATTCCTGATTGGATAATCAAACCGATTTTCTTCTTTTCGTTATCGGATAAGCGGAAACTGGAATACCGTTCATAACAGATATTCCAGCGGAACATAAGCGATTGAAGTGCATCATCCAGTTCTGCGACCATGAACTCAACAGAAGATTCCGTCGGGGTGGAGAGCATCCTTTCCGATATCTGCTCAATGCTATGTAGATCGCCTGTGCTTGGCGAGAGCAGGGGCTGACTGTTCAGCACACGAAGATTCTGAAACTGCTGGGAGAGCAGCTCTTTTGCAGCGGCGAGAACATCCTCCTGCGGAGGAGCCGTAAGGTATTTTCGGAATGACTTGTATCCAATGAACCCAAAGCTGTATTGCAGACACACTGACACTTGCCGCATTTCATATTTGGACAGGTGCCCAAGGTAGCTTAACACTCTGGATTTATCTGCGGGGCGCGGACTTTCGCAAATCGCCATAGATGGCGCACTCAAAAACGATTGTGCAGAATAAAATGCGTTGGCATATTTCGCTTTTTGATCTGTGTTGTCAGCGGAACGACCAGAATAACAGTGGGCTGCTCGCACAGCCCACCCTACTATCTCAAACAGCAAATTGCTGTGATTTATAGTTCTATACCTTTCCGTATTTGTCCCCGACATCCCCGGAAACCGAAAACTCTGTTTTCGTGTGGGAAATCTTTCAGCCGTCCGGCAGCGTACCGAATCCATAGGGTTCTCACCTCTCCGTGGTTCTCACCGAGCTGCCCGAAGGCAGAAGTATCATTATTCTGTGATGGCTCTTAGCTATGGAGAAGCTGTCATCCATTTACCGTCAACCTACCGCTCATTCCCTCAGTGGGAGATCATCGCATTTGTTACGGACGTGGCTCATCATCACAGGAACGTGACTGAAGAATGCGTGTTCAATTTTCAAGGGGCGGGATAGCTTGAGGGCTGCTTTGAACGCTTGCCGAAGCTATGGCTGTATTGTAACCGATGCGGAACGAAATGAACAGGAACTCAGAGTTCACAATTTTTGAGGAAAATAGGAAGCATCGTTCCTGTTTTGAGCCGTCAAAAAATATATTATGTAAGAAATGACTTTGCAGTATATAAAAATAAATACACTTTGGGAGGGAACAAAATGAGCCGATTTTATACTCGTAAGTTAAATAAACTAACCTTACGAAAAAGTATATAAATTCGGGATAAATACACTTTGGGGGAGGGAACAAACTACCACTACTACATTTTCTCGAAAGGCGGATTTACGGACGGACTACTTCAGGCACAGGAACGCGGAGAAGTACAGCTGCTTACCCTTGCCGATATTTTTGAATAACACAAGAAACGCTCTTGCCGGTGTAAAACTGGCAGGAGCGTTTCTTGTTGAAGTGATTATAAAAGACCTTTGATTTTTTCAAGATGATCTATAGCGGCTTGCAGTTCATTTTGAAACTGATCCCTAGAAGGATCTCGGCCCAAAAGAAGATAATCCATACTGACATGGAAGTATTCTGCAATATCGATCAGGATTTTTACAGAGCCATTGGAGCTTCCCCTTTCAAGATCGCCGAGGTGTCGATGGGAAACACCAAGTTTTTCAGCAAGTTTTTCCTGCGATAACTTCGCATTTGTACGCAAAGTAAAAAATACGGTTACCAATAGCATTCGGATCAAAACTCATGTGTGACCTCCAAATTTTCGATAAAGCGTGAGAAGTCGAAAACTCGGAGTTGCTACGGATATCTAGCCGCTTGGGGCATCCACGAAAAACGGACAAACATAAAGCCTGCTCCTTTTTACGGGAGCAGGCTTCCTGAAAACTAAAAAATAGCCGGACAACAGCCAACCGAAGGATTTTCAACGAAAATCTCTCAATCAGCTGTTGCCCGGCTATTTGGAGCACGTTTCATACATTGCCTTGCGGCAATGGCCCGTTGCTCGGAGCGAACAGTCCATATTCAGGGTGCAATGCACCCGTATTTGTTAAAATGACTGGAAAATCACCGGCATCTAAATGCCAGATCAAGTCTCAGGGTTTCTTTGCATCTATTGCACTTCCAATGGATGGCAGTGGATGGGTTTGCCTTTTATAACCTGCATCTGCTGCAGTCTGATCCTGATTGCAGACCAAGAAACCCCAATCCGTCGAGCCATCTCCAGAATTTTTTCATAGTTAGGGTCAGACACTGATTTGTACAGAATCCCATTTGGCAGAGTCAACGCTACACGTTCTATTTCGGCATTGATCAGAAATGTTGGCATCAGCAGCTCTGCTGCAAGGGTATCCGCCTGCCATTCTTCCCACGAGGGCTTTCCGTTTCTCTCCCGATAGGCAATGTGCCCACGGCACTTGACTGCTTTTCCGTAGTCGTTCGGAAACAGATCAGCCAAAATCTGATGTGCTGCTTCATGCGCTATTGTGAAATTCCGGCATCCAGTGCATCTGTCTGCCGCAAGAGCAGAATCGATTACGATATCCCTCGGCATAAATACTTCAACAAGCTTTGTTCCATCCTCAAGGGTTGCTGTGAAGCTACATCTCTGGAAAACCGTTAATCCAAGGATGTGACCATCGCTACACAGCGGCAACATCTTCAGGTTCAGTCCAAGAACAGAATTTGCAAACTGCTCTGGGTTAATAGGAGCGGGGTCATTTTTGCTTATTCCGAAGAGTGCATAATACATTTCAATATATTTGCCTGCTATGCACGAAAGTTCTGCACGCGATAAGTATCTTGCCATTATGAAGCCCTACCTTCTGATGTGGCACAGTAGGCTTCCACGAACCACTTGCCCTTTTCAAGCCAAAGATTCCGCTTCTGCCCGCAAATCAGGCAGGTGAAGCAATGCCCTTTCACGCCAAAACGTGATGTACCGTGCTTGACTGCCAAGACACGATCAATTCCATAAGTGCGAGTCTTGTCATAGTTTATGGCAAGAGGACGGATCTTGCCGTCAGGAGTAAAACGAACATCCACTTCGACGTATCTTTTCTCACGGCGAAGGTTGTAATCACCACACATCAGAATTCCTCCTTTTTGCAGATTTATCAGAATGCAGCGTGCATTACTTGCGAATCATACTGCGTGCCACGAGCTGTTTTTCGTTTAACAGAGGAACGGACACTGTATGCTTTTTTCCACTCATCCATAGAGCAGGTTACTGCTTTGCACAGACGGCATTTTGTCCAGCCGTCGGTTGCATCAAGATCTACATCATAGTTCATGGTTCCGCACATCGGGCATCTTAAATTTTCTTTTCTCATATTATCACCTCTCAAAAACGCCAAATATACACGATTTCGGTCCAGAATCAACACCAAAAAGCTGTTATTTGCGGATTTGATTCGATTATATACCCACTTTATGGAGATGTCAATTGCGCATTTGCCGCCATTTTGGAGATTTCTTGTTGATTTCTTATCTTTTCTATACTATAATAGAGCTACCGGATCACAAAGGAGTGTTCTTGCTATGAAAAAAGAAAACTGCGCTCACCAAAATGCACATAGCCCCATCTACGGTGCGCTATGATGCAGTCGCCGCAAGGGATAGTAATGAGGTTGGTCTGATTCTCGCAGCTGTACGAAAAAGGAATGGCTATTCACTTGTAACTTTCTCTCGAACTTCTCCGCCACTATGGCGTCGATGTCAGTGACAAGGGAATCAGTAAATGGGAAAAAGGATACACCACTCCCAGCATCTACCAACTGGTTGCGATCTGCCACGCATTGAACATCAAGGAAGGACCTTCCTACTTTACAAAGACCTTTCAGAAACCCGCCCTTCTAAATGCCATCGGGCAAAAAAAAAGTCGCTGAGTACGAAATGGACTTGATTGCATCTCGGCGCTACCAGCCAGGCACAGAAGAGCCTGCGAAAATCGACTGCATAACGATGCCAGTATCAGAGTTGCCAGTATCGGCAGGTCTAGGAGCTTTTCTTGAAGGTGAAATGTTTCAACAGATACAGGTGCCTGCCAGTAGCGTTCCGGCAGGGACTGAGTTTGGGATATACGTTAGTGGCGATAGTATGGAGCCGCGTTATCATAGACGGACAAATCGTATGGGTGAAGCGCTGCGAAGAACTTGAATGCGGGGATATCGGGATATTCGTATATGATGACTGCGGATATCTGAAAAAATACGATGAACATACCCCAGACAAGTCCCAAGCAGAGTTCTTTACCGACAGCTATGGCGTGGTGCATAACCAACCGGTTTTGGTTTCTCTTAACACCAAATATTCGCCAATCCTTATATCTCCAGAGCAAAGATTTGAGATCGTTGGAAAAGTTTTGAACTAAAAAGATGCCTTCGGCTTGTTCGCGGATCTGGATGAACTTTTATAAGTCCCCTCTGAGCCACAGTTCCGCCATCAATCACAAGGATTTGGTCGGCGTTTTCAATCGTAGCCAGTCGGTGTGCAATCGTAATAATAGTTTTACCGTGTGTTAGAGCAGAAATCGCTTCTTGGATCAAATGCTCATTCTCTGGATCAATACTTGCGGTTGCCTCATCCAAGATAACAATGGGAGCATCTTGAGCATCGCCCTGGCGATAGAAATTCTTTGCTTTTCACCGCCGGAAAGCGAAGAACCCCCTTCACCAATCACTGTGTCATAACCGTCCGGCAAAGCCATTATGAAGTCGTGACAGCGGGCTGCTTTTGCGGCGGCGATAATCTGTTCATCCGTGGCGTCCGGGCTGCCGAATTTAATGTTATTCTTGATGGTATCCCGGAACAAATAGACATTCTGAAAAACCATACTGATATTTCTTAGCAAGCTGTCGCAGGTAAATCGGCGAATATCTGTTCCGCCAAGGGTGATCGTTCCGCTGTTCACATCATAGAACCGGGCGATTAAGTTGCACAGCGTAGATTTTCCGCTGCCAGATGGCCCCACGATGGCCGTTGTGCTATTTTGCGGAATTTTGAAGTTCAGGTCATGCAGAACAATCCGGCTGTCATATCCGAAAGAAACATCCCTAAATTCAATATCATAGGTTGCCGGTTTTATATCGGTGCCATCCTGGTCGATATAGTTTACATTCTCTAATGCTTCCAACTTGTTCATGGCAGAATCAATAACCCCAAGAGTGTGCGCAGCATCATTGATATTTTCCACGCTGCCAAAAAGAACAAAGGAGAAAAGAACAAACATCAGAAAAACAGATATACTCATTTGCCCTTGCAATGCTTGCCACGCGCATACCAGGACGATCCCCATAGATGCCAGCTTCAACACAAACAGGTGCAGGCAGTTAAACGGTGTATAGCCCTTTTCTACTTTGATATGAATATCTTTCAGTTCCTTGCTGGCATTACGAAAGTTCTCAATAGCGGCCCCTTCCTGTCCAAAGGACTTCACAATGGAAAGCCCCCGGATGTATTCAATCGCTGCGCCGGACATATCTTCCATTGCTTTATGGGTTGTTGCAGCGGTTTTTTCACTGTGTCTGCTGATCCCCTGCAAAGCCAGCGCCGAAAGAGCAACGCCGACAATGGAAATAACCGCCGCAACAGGGCTGAAGAAGATCAGGCATAAAACGATGGCAATAAACTTTGCGTATCCATTGATGATGACATCCACCATTTTCATGCCCTGTAATTCCAAAGTAGATAATTCCGTGGTAACACCTGCCAGAATGTCACCGACACTGTTCTGTGAAAAGTACCCAAGGGGAACCCGTTTCAGTACATCGCCCAAATGAATGCGCTGGCCAGCGGCCACTTCATAGCCGATACTTTCCTGTAAAATTGCCCGTAGATAAGAAAACAGGAAATTCAACGCAATAGAGCCAACAATAATCCACAGCATTTTCCAGATCAAAGAAGCGTCAATTGTGGTATGCGCCCAATATGCCTGAATAGATTTATCCAGCGCATAAGCAGCAGCCATTGTCGGGATGGCTGTAGATAAACTACTGAAAAAAGAGAATACAGAGCCAAGATAAAGACGACCTCTGTACTTGCCAGCCCATCGAATAATGCGTTTCATTGACTTAAACATTGACAGACACCTCCTTTTTTCTCGCTCACAGACCAGTTCTTTGCGCCAATATGCGCCTGCCACATATCTGCATAAAGCGGGCAGCGTTCCAAAAGTTCCCCTGCTTTCCGCAGTCAACAATCTGCCCTTTTTTCAGAACAACAATCTGATCTGCATTTTGAATCGTAGACAGACGATGTGCAATCACCAGCAGGGTCTTTCCTTTGGAAAGGGCCATGATGGATTTCTGGATTTTATCTTCATTCTGCGGGTCAGTGAAGGCAGTTGCCTCATCCAAAATCACAATAGGCGCATTTTTCAAAATTGCTCTCGCAATAGCAATTCGTTGCTTTTCTCCGCCAGATAGCCGCTTGCCGGCATCACCGGCAGGGGTATCATATCCTTTTTCCAGCCGAGCAATGAAATCATCGCAGCAAGCCGCTTTTGCGGCGGCATATACTTCCTCATCCGTAGCATTTGGATTACCCAGGCGGATGTTCTCTTTGAGCGAGCAGTTGAACAGGAAATTGTCCTGTGTCACGAAGCTGACCAATTCAGAAAGCTGGTGAATTGAAAGCTCTTTTATATTTTTGCCGCCAATGGAGATGCTGCCACCAGTTACATCCCAAAACCGTGCAATCAGGCGAGCCACCGTTGATTTTCCTCCTCCAGACGGTCCGACCAGTGCAGTAAAACTCCCCTGTGGCATATTTAAGCTGATACCATGCAACACTTCATTTTGTGTTGTACCGTCATAAGAAAAGGACACATCCTGCAAGACAATATCGGTATGGTTGATTGGAACAAATTCCCCGGAATCCGGCAAATTTGGAAGATTCAAAAGCTCATTTGCTGCTTCAACCGCATACTCCATAGATTTTGCTTCGTTGATAAAGGTCGTAGCTTTCATCAGTGGCCCCACAATACTAAGTGAGAGGATAATTCCCATTGCAAGTTCAGCGGGAGTAATACTTCCACCACGCACCAGCAGCAAACCAACAGGGAGTACCCCAAGCAAGGTAGTCGGCATAATCGCCATCATTAAATTCATGGTTTTCCATGTGCTTTTGAACCAGTTGAGAGTAAAATCCTTAAAGGACTTCACAGCGCCTACAAACTTTTCGTAGGAACTGGTACTTTGGTTGAACGCCTTAACAACCTCAATGCCCTCTACATACTCGATAATAATGTTGTTGACATGGTTATTTGCCTCCATGTAGGCTGCATACTGGCTGTTATAATTTTTCATAAGGAAGAACATCGGAATCATAGCCAACGCAGGAGCAATCAAAATCGAAAGCCCCATACGCCAGTCTATTGCCAGCATCCAGACGAAAATAGCCAGCGGCAGGAGCAGATTAGAAGTCAGTTCTGGAATTACATGCGCCAAGGGCGGCTCTAAGTCCTCCACCTTGTCCATGATGATGTTTTTCAGATAACCGATTCTCCGTCTCATTACCTCGCCAAGCGGGGCTTTCATTAGACGATTTGCAATTTTTAGACGAATACCTTCCAGTATCGTGTAAGCGGAGATATGTGCCAAAATTGTGGAAATGCCAAAGCAGATGACACGGATCAGGTATCCGCCTACGCCAACCAAGCACCATAACAGAATATAGTTTCCTGTGGCAGTACGGTTGATAAACAGAAGCAGAATTTTATAAACTGCCCAAAACGGAATAAATCCACCAGCGACACTAAAAATGGCGCATAAAACCGAGAGGATCATCTTTCCCTTGCAGGGTTCTGCAAAGGAAAGTAGAGTTTTGACCCAACTCTTTTTTTGTTGTTTCATAGTAATTCACCTCTTTCGTTCTATTCGGTCAGTAAAGAAAAAAGGATGGTTAAGTCCTACTAACCATCCTTAATTTATCATGATTCAGTTTTTTCTTCCGCTCCACGCGGCCTTTTCTGTGCCAATCAGATAATTGATTTTCGATATTCCAACGGTGTTTTCCCCATTGTCTGATGAAATGCAGAAGCAAATTTGCTGGGACTGTCATATCCTACAAGACCAGCAACATCAGCCACCTTCAACGACTTATCTGATTTCAGCAAAGCCGCTGCATAGTTCATTCGGTAATTCCGCATATATGTGAAAATTGGGCTGCCATATACCGACTTAAAACAATTTTTCATCGGTGTCAATGCAATATCAAACTTTGCGGAGAGTTCTTCCAGCGTGTAGTTCTTTGTCAAATCTTGTGTTAAAAGTGATTGAATTGCCTTAATTTTTTCGACCTGACCTCTTGTAGAAATATGGACGTTCCTCTGTATGTCCCGACAGCTCTAACGCATCCAGATATAGAAGCAGTTCCAGCACTTTGATCTTGAAATAGTCCTTTTTGATTTTGATCGGCACATTGTAAAGTTCGGAAAAAATATGCTCAATGGCCGGTTCTCCTGGAATGACATAAGGTGTGCGGTCACTGCAATATTTTTTTGTAATTCGTAAAGGTCAACAGAAAAGCCCTTCATATAAGCTGGTAATTTCTTTTGCCGCGGTTTCAACCTGAAAGCCAATGGAAATTCCGTGGTAGTGACAAAGGGGAAACTCCACCTTGCCCGAATGATGGATGCGGCGATCCACCCGAAGATCGCCAGCCTCTAAATAGCTAAAGGCATTTTGGCCAACTTCCTGCTCAATGCGTCCTTCCCGGCAGTGATCTATACAGAGCAGGTCCATATCTGTCTGGAAGCCCGAAATGCACTCCTTCATGTGGAAATCATTATACATGAGAAACACACCGGGAAAGACATGATAGAGTGTCATCATGCCTTCACCAGAGTTATCACTTAAACGCATGACCTTACAATCATCGGACTCAACCAGGTTGAACATTCGGGCCGTAGTACATTTCCTGGAATAGTTCCGGCATAGACGCTACCTCCTTTCTATGGAGCATCCCTCCATATCAAATATTTTATCACAAGTCCGGCCCAAAAACTCAAAATCATGGGAAACAATGATGATAATTTTATTTTCATCATTCAACTTGCAGATCATGTCGCTCACTTCCAGCATACGATGATAGTCCAGGCCACTGGTCGGCTCATCAAAGACAAGTACATCCTTGTTGGAGAGAATAGCGGTTGCCACCGCAAGGCGCTGTTTCTGACCTCCTGACAGGGCCATCGGATGGCGGTCTTTGAAATCCAGCAAATCAAAAGACCTGAGAATTTCTTCAATCCGCTCCGGCGGACAATCCGGCTGCGCCAGTTCACATTCGTTCCATACGCTGTCTGAAAAAAGCTGATGGTTCACATCCTGCATAACACAAAAGCTGGCCTTATTACGCTTCTTTGCTTTCAGTGCTTGCCCATCCAGTCGAACCGTTCCGTCCACTTCTTTCAAAAGTCCGCACAGGCAGCGTGTCAGCGTCGTTTTTCCCGCACCGTTATGACCGACAATTCCCAACACTTCGCCTCGTTTTGCAGAAAAGCCAATACCGCTAAATACCGGCTGCTTATCAAAGGCACAGGAAAGATTTTCTACGGATAAACCTTCCTGCGCTCCTGGCGGATCGGCGGGAGGAAGGTCCAGCACAGGATGGACAAGACTTCTAAGCCCCATCCTGATACGCTGCTCATCCGAAAGATTGTGAAACTCATTCCCGGAAAATATCTGAACGATTTTCCCCTTTTGAATGAAGATTGCCCGGTCGATCAGATCCATCAGGAAATATAGGCGGTGTTCGGCAATAACAACCGTCCGTCCTTCTTTTTTGATCTGGATAATCTGCTGGCGTAAGGTGTCAATCGCGTCAGCATCCAGATTTGCCGTCGGCTCGTCCAGCACAAAAACGGACGGGTTCATGGCATATACAGAGGCAAACGCAAGACTTTGTTTTTCTCCGCCTGACATAGAAAAGATATTACGGCCCAGCAGTGACTGTATTTTCAGAGCAGAAACCGTAGCATCATATCGCTCTTTGATTTTCCTTGGCTCAACGCCTGCGTTTTCCAAACCAAAAGTAATCTCGCTGTCAGAATCTATATTGAAGAACTGCGATTTTGGGTTTTGGAACACGGAACCAACCTGTTCTGCCAAACGGTACATTTCTGTTTTCGGTACTTCCATACCGTTCACAATCGTTGTACCAGATAAAGTGCCGCCCTCGACAAAATGAGGAATCAGACCGTTAATAAGTTTTGTTATAGTTGTCTTACCACAGCCTGATTCACCAGTAAGAACAATGCACTCGCCCTGCTGAATGTTCAGGTCAATATGGGAAAGCGTTCCCTGCGATTTCTCATATTCAAAAGATACATTTTGAATTTCAATCATAGGAAACACCTCCTTATCCTACCATAATGGAAACTACGCAAAAAGCAACGCCTATTGCCAGACACAAAAAGTCCTGCACACCGAACTTCATTTCAATCATGCTTGTCTTTGGTGCAGGATTTTCAATGCCCCTTGTAACAGCGGCTGCGGATAATTCTTCCGCTGTCGTTGTTGCAGAGATCATGATCGGCACCAGTAAGCACTCAATTTTTTGTACCCCATGAATATTGCGGAGCTTCATGGCATCCCGGATATAGCTGGTTTCTTCTTTTAAGGCCGGAAAATACCGTACGGTTACAGACAAAGGAATAATCAATCCCTGCGGGATATGCCATTTCGAAGCGCAACCATCAATTCCCGGACGGGCGTTTTCTGTAAAACCATCGTACCGACAATCAAACAAGGGAAAATCTTTCTTGCATAAGACACAATGATCGTGAAGCTGCTGGCTAAAATTTTCGGCCCGTTTGGGAATACATAGTATTGCAGCGCCAGACAAATTCCAAATGCGATTGCCAGTTTGCCTGCGGATTTTTGGCACCCGCAGGCAACGATCAGCAGGAGCAGAAAAACAACCCATGTAATTTCAACCCATACGGAGTGCTGGGTAAAGGCCACAATATTTGCCAGCACCAACAAAAGCAATTCCGTCCGTGGATCGAACCTTAATGTATGTTTTTTGCCCTCCCCATTCATCACACAATTCCTGCCTTTACAAAGTGCTTTTTGAACAGACTTCTGGCGATAAAGGCTCCGATGATACCACCGATGATTGGAGCAACAAACAGAACGATTAGCATTGCATTGGATGACAGAGCTTCAACTGCCGCGACATAATCAGCAGGCATTCCCTGTTCCGTAATCTGTGCCAGGAAATCGGCCTTAAACAACCAGATGGGAAGGGGAGAACCAACCATCCCCAGCGAAAAAATCACATAGGCAATCGAATTTCCCTTGAAGCTATTATACTTAGTCACCGCCCGGACAACTTCGGCCAAAATGCAAGTTGAGGCCATTGAGATCAGGATCACCAGGGTAAATTGTCCTGTGGCAAAATAGATGAGAGCAGTGATAAGCCCCATCAGGAAAACTGCACCCGGTTTTTGAACCTTTGCGACCATCAGCATAAAGGGAATGCCTGCAAACACAGCGATGAAGCCAGGCATCAGCATCCAAAGAACAGGGTGAATACCTCCCAGAAGCATGAAGGCAAAGTTGATGACAAAGTAGATTGCGGAAAAGATACCGATGGTAATAAGGTCTTTTCCTTTCAGTTTTTTGTCCGTACTCACTTCAGACATTGAAAATTCCTCCTTTTAGTAGAGGGAGAATACGAGGAAAGAGTTACGGTAGCAAGCATAGGAAGTGTGTACCCACTTCCGTATTTTGCTCTGCAAAACAGCTTGTTGGGAAGTGTCCCAAACCCTCAAAACGGAAAGGAGAGTAAAACGAATGGAAGGCAGAAAACGAACCGTGCAGGTCAAATTTTATGTGACGGAAGAAGAACGGAGGTTGATTCGAGAAAAATGAAATTGATACCAACCGGAATATGGCCGCCTAGGCCGGAAAATAGCCGTCCTGCCTGCGAAGAGAGCCGATCAGCAGCGGATCGCTTTTCACATTAAGGACATCAACGATGCCTGCCTTCGGCAGTCCCAACTTATCAGCTGATACTTCCAGAACTACACCATACCATTTATTATTGTCGTTGTGCCGCAGCACAGCATTCCAGTCATGCGGGGGTATTCCGGCTCTGTGCCGTACTGTTGGCGTATCCATGTAAATAATTCTTGTCGTGTCATCTCTTAAGTTAATTTTTACGATAAAATCTTGTACGCTTAGATAAAATTAGTATAATACTTTTATTCTCTTATTCTCTGTATTTTGAAGGGTAAATCCATAATACCTTTTGAATATTTCAATCAATCTACTGGGGTTGGAGTATCCAACAATTCTTGAAATTTCCGCAATGGTGAGGTCGGTCTGAATAAGCATGTGCTCGGCTACAGAGATCCTTTTCCTCTGAATGTATTCGGTAATGGACATATTATAAACTGACTTAAATAGCTTTTTCATCTTGCTTTCACTCATACATGCAATGGTGGAAAGCGTCTGTAATGTAATATTAAAACTGTAATGTTCATCCATGTAATGCGTTAGTTCATCTAATGCCTGTAAATCTGTTTCGTTGATGGATCGGGCATTCTCTTCATTTAGTCTGTTTTTTCAAATAAGAAGCAAGAATCGAATGATTTCATACAAAGAATCGAGATGATTTCATATACTTCTAATTCTGGACGCTTTCATGGAAAGCAGATACTCATATAGGCTTTGCATAGCACGATTGACATTTGGTAAATAGAATTTCCCTTTTTCTTTGAAGAAATCAGAAAAGTTCACTTCAAGATCACCGGACATTTCACGGAGATACTGATCAATAAATTCTGGTCAAACTGCACAGTAATACATCTTAATGGAATCTGAGGATGATAAATAGCTTTGTACTTTTCAGATGGTTCATAACAGCGCAATGTATTCGGAGAAACATTTTGATACGGATAAAATTCATCTCCTGCGCCACTAATATAGAGAGCAAGTACATATCCAGGCCCAATATGTTCTCCAACCACGGTTTCCTGATTAAATCGTATGTCTGTCACTGTAATGACGAAATCGTGGTGAACCTCATTCGTCCATTGAAATCCGATTCCGTATTTCTGATTGATCTTATAATATGTTCCGTACTCTATTGGATTCTTTATCGATTCAACAAAGAAATCCTCTCGTTTAACTTCTATCATTGGCCCCTCCAAAGATACCTCGGTTAGATTTGTTAGTACCTTGTTCAGACTTTATATCTGTTTTGCCCTTTACAGTTATCCGCAACTAATTATAATAAAAAGCAGCAGATGTCTGTCAAACCGTTTTTTTAGCAAAAAGGAGGCTCGGATTTGAAGTCAATTCGTTGTTTATATAAAAAACTGTTGCAATATGTCCCGGATAAAAAGAATTTGGGCATATTCTTCTATGGCATTGTCTGCCGCTGCCGTCTGCTCATATATGGGAGCTTATTGGTTTCTCTGGCAATGCATTGTGTCCATTCTGGTTATCCCCGCATATGAGAAGGCTATGTATGATGCAATTATCGTAGTCGCACTTATGATTTTACGAGGCATCCTCAACATTGCATCGGCAACGTGTTCCCACTATTTAGGCTTCCGGCTTGAAACAAACTTAAGAAAAATGGGCTTCATAAATTTTGATGCCTCTTCTTCCTTTTAACAGTTCTGGAGAGATTCGAAAAGTTATTGATGATAACGCAGCAGAAACACACAAAACAGTGGCCCATTTGATTCCAGACAACATCACTGCTGTTATGACGCCGGTGTTAATGTTTGTGCTGATGTTTGCAATAGACTATCGCCTTGGTATTCTCTTGATCCTTACAACTGTGATTGGTGTTCTTCAGTATCGTAAAATGTCCGGTGGTACTGAATTTCTGTCTGGCTATTCAGCGGCGCTTCAAAAAATGAGTGCGGCAACAGTAGAATATGTCAGAGGAATGCAGATCATAAAAATCTTCGGTGTAACTGTACAGTATTACAAAACTCTGATTAACTCGATCAAAGAGTACAAACAGTACGTCTATCAGTATAGCCTCAGCTGTAAGAATCCCTACGTCGGATTCCAGGTTCTGTTCAACGTGTTTTATGCTTTTTTGCTGTACCAGCCGCAGTTGTATTCATCAGCTATGGAGAACCTGCTATGCTAATCCTGGCAAAGATTGTTTTCTTTGCTGTGTTCTCCGGAGCTGTATTTACTTCTTTCACATCGATCATGTTTACGGGGCAGGATAACTTTGGCGCACAAAATACGCTGAATCAGCTTGATGAGCTGACTGCTTCTATGGATCAGGCAAAGCTTCCACATGGAAACGAAGAGACCTTCCAAGATTTCAATATTGAATTTCGTCATGTTGACTTTAAGTATGATGACAACTTCGTGCTGAAGAATTTTAACCTGACACTGCATCAGAATAAAACTTATGCGCTTATCGGGTCTTCCGGGGGCAAATCTACCATTAAAAGCTGATTTCAAGTGATTTTATCCTGTTGATGGCGGCGAGATTCTGATTGGTGGAAAGAACATTCAGAGTTATTCTGAAATCTCATCCAGAACATAGCATTTGTCTTCCAGCACAGTCAATTACTGAAGACCTCAATTTACGAAATGGAAATTCTCAGGCAACACGGCAGCAGATTATGGATGCACTTGACGCAGCGAACTGCACATCTATTCTTGACAAATTCTCCCAGCGAGAGATGACCGTCATCAGGGAAGGGCGTATACCTTTCCGGTGGCGAGGTGCAGAGGATCGCCATTGCAAGGGCTATTCTAAAGAATGCGAATATCATCATTATGGATAAAGGCATCTGCAGCTGCAGATCCGGAAAACGAATACGAGTTGCAGCAGGCTTTCCAAAAACTGATGAGAGGCAAAACAGTTATCATGATTGCACACAGGCTGTCCTCTATTCAGAATGTAGACCAGATCCTGTTTGTCCAGAATGGAAAAGTTGTGGAACAAGGAACCCACAATGAGCTGATGGCCTACAATGGACGTTATAAAGATTTTCAGGATGTATACTGCAAGGCAAATCAGTGGAGGCTGGCATGATGAAGACATATCTAAAAAAGAGCCTTCCAGCTGAGTGATTCGGGTGTGAAGGGCCTTGCAAAAATCATCATTCTTTCTCTATTATGTTTCTTTTGTACCGCCGATGATCTGTGTTTTTCTGTTTGCAGACAGGCTGTTGAATGGAAATACCGGGAAACCGGTGGTATATCTCCTGTTTATGCTGGCAGCGACCCTGGTGATGTACTTAGTTATTAACTATAACTATAAAACGACCTATGATGAAACCTACCAGGAATCTGCAAATTTAAGAATTGATTTGGCGGAACAGCTTTCCAAGCTGCCCCTATCCTATTTTTCAAAGCACAATTTGTCTGACCTTGCTCAAACAATCATGGCAGATGTGGCTTCGATTGAGCATGCTTTTGCGAACGCAGTGGCTAATTCCATAGGGTTTGCAATTTACTTTTTTTGGTTATCAGCGTAGCCCTTCTGATCATGAATTGGAAATTAGGTCTCTGTGTATTGCTTCCCGTTCTTACTTCTGCTTCGGTTCTTTTCCTGACAAAGAAACTGCAGGTCAGAAATGTAAATAAACATTATGATGACCAGCAGTTGGATGAGTCAGAAAATCTTCAATGGAAAGCTCAGATCATCCAGACGATTCCTGTTACAATCGGCCAGACTTTATCTATTCTTCCTATTGGAATCACGGCGACTGTTGGCCTTTCAATGCTCGCCTCCGGTCAGGTAAGTATCCTGATTCTTCTGGGCTATATTATTATGGCGGCGAAACTCAGCGGGGCCATGGGTGGTGTTTTTGCTCTATCTGACGGAAATCTTTTATTTGGACGCAAGAATTGCCCGGATTGGTGAAATCAAGAATCATGAACTTCAGGGTGGGAGAAAAGGCAGTCCTTTCAGATTTCAATGTAGAAATAAAGGATGTTTGTTTTTCCTACCAGAAAGACACCCAGGTGATTCGCCATGCATCCTTTACGGCGGAGCAAGGACCGCATTGGTCGGTCCCAGCGGCTGCGGAAAAACAACAATGCTTAAGCTCATCAGCAGACTATATGATGCAGATTCCGGTACCGTTCAGATCGGAGGAACCGACATACGAGAAATTCACACTGATAGCTTGTTCAAGTATGTTTCCATTGTTTTTCAGGAAGTCATTCTATTTAATACTTCTATTATGGAAAATATTCGCCTTGGGCGGCTGGATGCTTCTGACGAAGAAGTAATACGAGCTGCAAAACTGGCTGGTTGCAATGAGTTTGTCAGCCGTCTGCCAGACACCTACCAGACAATAATCGGGGAAAATGGAGCCAAACTCTCCGGCGGAGAACGTCAGCGGCTGTCCATTGCCAGAGCAATCCTGAAGGATGCTCCAATTATCATTCTGGATGAGATTGCTGCATCGTTAGATGTGGAAACAGAAGTCCAGATACAGACTGGATTAAATCATTTGATTCAAGGCAAGACCGTGATTGTTATTTCACAGACTGAAGTCTATTGAAAATGCAGATAAGATCGTCGTTATGAAAGCAGGTACGGTAGAAGCCTGTGGAAAACATGCTCATCTGCTGAAACAGTCGTCCACATATAGAAAGATGATTGAAAAGTCCAATCTGGCAGAGAAATTTAACTACTAAGCAGGTCACCCTTCAGATGCAGACCGCACTGAAGGGTAACATAAAGGCATTTGGTTAACTATGTCTAACTGATTTCTGATGTGAGGAGGTGCATTATTTGAAGAAATATATTGGAAAAAGGATCATTAGCTTCCTCATTGTGCTGGTAGGCGTCAGCATTCTAAGTTTTTGTTGATTGCTTGGTCCGGAAAAGATCCTGCAGAAATTATTGCACACCGAGGCGTATCCAATCCTACGCCGGAACAGATTGAGATGATTCGGGTGGAAATGGGATTGGATCAACCTCTCCCTGTGCGATATATTCAGTGGCTTTCCGGAATGTTTACAGGAGAACTTGGGACTTCTTTGACCACTCATCAACCGATTGTAAAGGATCTGCACAAGTATCTGGCTACGACCACATCTCTTGTAGGGATGGCCATTCTATGGATTATCATGCTCACCGTTCCGATTAGTTTGCTCTGTGCCAGAAAGCGGAACCGCCTTTTCGATCAGGTTACCAGAGGCATTACTATCTGCGGTATTTGTGTGCCAACTTTCTGGCTGGGATTCCTTCTTCTACTGTTCTTTGCGATTCATCTGAAATGGTTCAGTGTCTTACCAAGTCCAGGTTGGAGGGGCTTTTTACTACCTTCATTTGCCCTGGCGGTTCCCAGTTCGTGTTCACTCATCCGAATTATGCGTTCCTCTCTTCTGGCTGAATTATCTTCTGATTATGTTCGGTTTGCAAAAGCCCGTGGACTATCTGCCAACAGAATTCTGGTATGCCACATTCTGCGAAATGCCTTACCGCCTGTTGTTACAATTTTCTTTCAGCAATTCGGCTTTCTAATTGCCGGAGGGGCGGTAATCGAAAGTGTTTTTCAATCAAGGGAATCGGAACTTATCTGGTGGACAGTGTGATTGCAGCAGATACGATTGCAGTTTCTACCTGTATAGTCGTCATTGCAGCAATTTTTGTCGTCGCAAATTTCATGGCAGACATAATCAACCGTCTGCTTTGTCCATGGATGGTGAGGGAAGAAAATGATACATAAGCTACTCAAAAGGCCGCAGGCAATCATCGGTCTGTGCCTGATTGCTATTGTGATTGTGATTGCGATTGCAGCACCTGCATGTTAAATGATGCCAGGACAGCGCTTTACTCTCATCCGGAATTGCTGATCTATCCAGGCTTGTGCATCTTCGTAACGGCAGCAGGCTTCAATTTGTTTGGAGAAGCACTCCGTGATATTCTGACGCCGGAGGAGGACAGCCTATGATGCCATCACTTATGATTGATCGTTTAAACATTGAACTTCGGTCAGGCTCGGATAACTTGGTTTCTGAAATATCCTTTGCAATCAAAGAAGGAGAGTCTTTGATCTTGTTAGGCCAGTCAGGCAGCGGCAAAACAATGACCTGTAGCGCGGTGCTAAACTTATTGGACCCTAAAAAATTTAAGGTGTCGGGTTCCGTTTTCTTCGGCGAGACTGATCTTTTGAATTCATCAGAAAAGCAGAGACGAGGAATATACGGAAACCAGATTGTCTATATCCCGCAAAATCCAATGACTGCATTGGACCCTTCTATGCGTATTGGCAGACAGATGGATGAAACGCTACGGCTTCATTCCGACAAATCCCGCCAGCAGCGTTACAACTATATTCTGCGGCTTCTGCATGATGTAGGGTTAGATGATCCTGACAGGGTATACAGAGCATACCCACATATGCTTTCCGGAGGAATGCTTCAGCGTGTCATTATCGCAATGGCTATGATGCTTGATGCAAAATTTGTGCTTGCCGATGAGCCGACAACTGCTTTGGATGTGATTCACAGAAATGGAATCATAGATTTATTTTCGCAGATGAAAGCAAATGGAGTTGGGGTTCTTATGGTAACTCATGATTTCGCAACAGCTCTTCAATTAGGTGGAAACATGTTGGTGATGAAAGAAGGAAAAATTATAGAATCCGGTGAAGTTCAATCTGTCTTCGAGATCTAAAATACAGCTGATTCTTCAGGATGGCAAGGGAGCAATGGACCCTCGCTTTACGGTATATCAAATCATTGCAGAGCCAATTCGCAATTTCAGAAAACTCAGCAAAAAGGAAGAAGAACGGGAAATCAATGATCTTCTTACCATGATGGAGCTTCCCGAAGAGATCAAGCTGCGAAAAGCTCATGAGCTATCCGGTGGACAACAAAAACGTGTATGTATTGCAAGAGCGTTAGCGGCTCAACCGGATGTGTTGATTTTTGATGAAGCAGTCAGTGGGCTGGATCTGGTTCGTAAACATATTCTTGATTTGCTGAAGCGACTCCATCAGGAGCGAAAAATGACTTGCTTTTTTCATTACCCATGACCTGGACGTTGCGCTATATCTTGCAGACCGTGTGATGGTGATGCGCTGCGGTAAGATTATCGAAGACCGTACATTTCACGGTTCGACAGACTGCTTTACACATCCGTATACCAAGCTTCTGCTGCATTCTATTGCTCCATATTTGGGTTAAACCATTCAATAAATATGTATACCCTGCTGAAAAGCATGATATAAAAAATAAATAAAGGAGATTTTGTACATGAAACTGAAAAAACTTTTAGCTTTCGGGCTCGCACTTGTGATGTGCCTTGCTATGGCTGCTTGCGGCACGAACCCTGACGAGAAAACCGATGCAAAGCCGGTCTCAATCACTGTCACCGAGAATTGGGACTTTTCTGTAGGGGAGTCGTAATTTTTACAACACTCTGGTAAGCTACGATGATAACGGGAAGATCCAGGGCGAGTTGGCTGAAACCTGGGAAATCAGTGATGACGGCAAGACTTACACCTTCCATCTGCGTGATGGTGTCGCGGTATCCTACGCTGTTAATCAGCAGGAGTTGGAAACCTCTGTTTCGATGGCCTGGAGACTGCTGCCGAAACCCTCTTTACGAATGAAAAGCCCAACTGCGGTGTGGAGGTTAAGACCTATCCTACCGACATGGAAAAGG
>VOFG01003899.1_pt1 | contig 38168 bp, 72 predicted proteins | sample 5384171 | NCBI WGS metagenome assembly VOFG01 (sample SAMN12384726, study PRJNA508395) | human gut metagenome | isolation source: healthy gut F | host: Homo sapiens
TGTCAAATTCAACCGCTTCTTTATTTGTAATCAGATTTGCATATTTTACCTGTAAAGTAAGTGTAACATCTACACTGGTTTTTCCTTTATAAGCACCTCTTGTAATTTCTTTGCTCAAAGAAACCGTACCGGAAATCTGATAAGTTCCGGGCTTTGACATATCCGCCTTTTTACAGATGCTTCATCCCAGGTAACCGCCTCTGCTACCGGTGTTTTGCTATCGGAATACGTAACTTCCACGGAATCCGGAAGTGTAAAATCACTGCCTGCAGTAATCGTCTGTGTCAGTGCAGAATCAAATCCTTCTACACTTACCAGATTCGAAACAGCACCCGTTTTACATAATTCCATACATGAAGTGCAGGAGTTGCAGTGCCATCCGGATAAAACATGGCTTCATTGTCAACTGCAGAACCGCCATACCATTTGCCTGCATCTTTCGAATCATATTCGTTGGCATAACTTGAAGCCCATCCGCTTCCGTATTTTTTCCCACTTTCTGATTTTTTCCTTTACCTGTGCATTATATGCATCTCCGGTAAGTCCTTTGGTATTTCCGACGGTCAGCCATGCCGGCTCCCAGTAATATACACCCAGTCCGCCAGCTTCATTTACCGTATTAATCAGATTGCGGATTGCAGTTGCCTGTCCCTGCTCGGTAAATGGCTCCGTTGTGTCAGCTCCGTTATCATTATTTCCAACACGCACTGTATTGGCATGTCCGTCACTGTCTTCTAACGTATAAGCATAACTGGTTTCCGCAACTATCACATCTTTATGATATGTATTCTTTACCGTCTCAAACTGCTGTTTTAAGTTATCTAATGTTCCATGCCAGTATGGATAATAACTGGTGGCAAGAATATCATAATCAACATTGTTGTTCTGCAGATTTTCTGCCCATGTTACCATGGTTCGCTTATGTGGGCTTTCCACATGGATGACGACTTTGACATCCGGATTGTACGTTTTTACACCGGCTGCGCCCGCTGAAAATAATCACATATTGCTGACATTTGTCTCACCGATAAACCCGCCCGTTGTCTCATTTCCAACCTGCACCATATCCACAACATCTTTTGACGGATCAATGGTATTTAAGGATTCTGTGATATAAGTATTTAATGCCTCTTTTTCTGTTCAAGGGTGTACCCTTTCCATGCTTTGGGTTCCTGCTGCTTGCCCGGGTCTGTCCACAGATCAGAACAGTGGAAATCAACTAACATTTTCAGTCCGGCATTGCGGCATGCATCTGCAAACTCCTTTGCTTTTGCCACATCATTGTTTCCTCCGCCATAGCCGTTGCCATTGGCATCATACGGGTTATTCCATACACGGACACGAATGTGATTGATGCCCTGCTCTTTGATAAACCTGCAGATATCATCAAGTGTTTTCAGTTCGTTTCCATCATAGTCACGGTATACCACACCGCTCTGTAATTCAGAGATCATGGAGGAGATATCCATTCCCATGATAAAATCAGAAGACAAATTGTTTACTTTTGTTACATCGATCGGTGCATCTTTTACACTGTTGGATGCCTCGTTCACTGTAATTTCTATTTTCTTTATCACAATATCCTTCCACTCTGCGTACTGAAGTTTTGCCTGAATTTCGTTGGTTCCAAGCGTTCCTAAAGTTGTCTGCAAGGTGAGTGAATAACCATTACTTTCATCATAATTTATAAATTCACCGGAACTGTTTGTTGTATTATTCCACCAGTACAGATGCAGCCCTGCTGCTTCTAAATCGGTGATTTCGGTCTGTCCCTTTTTCAGTACGGCTGTCAGACTAACTGTATCACCTGCTTCTACTGTAGTGTTATCTGCTGTGATCTGGTAGATTGTATTCGGTGGAATTGTCATCATCATCTGCCTGATCTTCCATATTCAATCCAGCTTCTGACAGATTTGTATATACGGTTTCATCTTTTACTGCATAAGCGCTCTCCGTTCCGGAAACAAAATTCGCATAATCGCTTTGGTTATTATACTGACTGTCATATTGTACCAGTATATTGTCATCTCCTGTTCCATTCTGATAAATGGTAAATCCATCATCTGCCTCTGCATCCAAAATTTTAATAGTTACACTATACCAGTTTTCATTTCCATCAACGGCTTTCATAACGGCAAGATCATGATTCCATCCAAATTCAGAAGTCACTTCTACATCTTCTGCAAATGAAATTCCAGCCCAACTCCATATATTCACATACAACGGCTCCTTGCTTTCATTGTAATAATACAATGTGAAACTGCTATTCTCCGCTGCCTGTACGCTCTCCTTTCCGGCATTCCACACCCCAAGCTGTGTAATCACCATAGCAAGTGCCAGAAAAAAACTGAGCACTCTCCTGTTCCAATGTTTTTCTCTTTCATACACGATCCTCCCTCTTTGGACACAAACACGATAGTTCTGATATCCTCTCCCTTATCACCAGACCTATCGTGTTGCGCAACCGTTTGTTTTATTGATATGTCCACTATACCACTTGCGCAACCGTTTATTCAATTGACGGAAATTCAAGTTTTTCTTATGCATTTTATACACTTTTCACATACATTTCCGTTGTATGAAAAAGATTTTGCACAAAAACAAAAAAGGTGCAATGTTGTAACTCACTGCGCCTTTTTTGATATTTTATGCAATTATACCTGCATTTTTATTCTTTATTCTGTTTTATGCGTTTTTTATAAGGTATTTGCTTATAATTCTTTCAACTACCGTAAACACTTTTACCAATGTCTTTGCGATGCTTTATTTTAATTTTTCAATTATGGTTTCTAATTCAGCTGCTTCCAATTCTGTTGCATCCATAATCTGTTCTAACGAGTACCCTTTCTTATGCATATTTAAAATTACTTTTTCAATTTCTCTTTGCTTGCCCTCGGCAATTCCAGCTTCTCGCCCCTCGGCAATTCCGGCTTCTCGCCCCTCGGCAATTCCAGCTTCTTTAATGCCCTGACTCAAATTACACATAATACTCACTTCCTCCTTAAAACTTTCTTCCATTGGAATATGATATTCCTGTTCCATAATTTTCATTTTTTGCTGTTGTGATAATTCATTAGAAAACATGGCACATAACAGTCTGTCTATGCAGCACATATTCATTATGACTCTCCGGAAGCGCATTCGTCAAGCCGATCATAACGATATTTACCAGATTCAAATTTCCTTTCAATTATGCTTTCCGAGTAAATCTTCCTTTGTTAAATAAATATGACACATACTGTTTTCCGGCATATTCATGCAAACCCATATACTATAGACTGTCTTTATATCATTATAATTTGATTTTACAAAATCCCGTTCCCTCTGTGAAGAAATCAGTCTGCTTACATAAAAAATAGCGCGGTTTAAAATCTGATAGGAACCGGGTTCATCTTTTGGGCTTCCACATTGATAATCATCTGTGCCAACCCGTTTCTCATTCGCACATAAAAATAATGTCAAAACGAACCAGTCCTTCATTTTTTTCTCCGGCTACAATCCTTTTTCCCTCCACATTCCTGTCCTTATTGGTCAGTCGGACGCAACCGGTACTTTGCTGATATATGGATCTCCTTCTATCAGGGAAACTACTTTTTCGATTTCCATCCCTTGAAATTCTTCCACTGTTCTAACTAAAATGTGAGCCAATACATACTTTTGTGCTAACAGACGCTTTGCGCTTTCATCATACTGTGCCTCTCTATCAGCTGCCTGTATGGCATTCTTTATCTCTGTATTCAAATAAAACCTCCTCTTGCATAAAAATCCCCATTAAAAAAATCTCCCTTAAAAAAGAACGTATGTGATTTTATTGTAAAAGATATTGATTCTGATAGCAAATTAAATTTTTATAAATCCATTTTTCTCTCTATTTCATTGCTCCTAAAAATTTCATGGTTCCCATATACTTTTGAGATCCCCTTCAAAAAATATTGAATATTTTCTGCAAGTAAAAACTGCCCACCCATTATGGATGAACAGTTTTCACTGAATATTGATTCAATTATTGTACAGTAAATGTAACGGTATATGGAATTGGATCACTCTTTGCAATAATATCTCCATGCTTACCATTCTCAAGCATGCAGCATTCATAGTAATAGTTGATTTTTATTGTATATGTTCCTGATTTCAAATTTTCAGGACCATAAATTGTAAAACTATATTATCATTCTCATCACGTGTATTCATTGAACTATGCTCTTCGAGCGTCTTTTCATTGAATCATCATTCTCACATATAAATTCATACTCTCCTGGATTGTCACTATTCTCCGGTTTCCCATAGCATACAAGCTTCAACCCATCAAATGCTATAGAAATAGAAGAACCCGTGGTCACCGTTCCCTTTTCAAAATCTTTTGTTCCGTCCGTCTTTGCCAGACAAATCGTTTCTTTTCCACCTGTTGTAACTGTTGAACTTCCGTAATACCCATCTACACCAATAATTCTCTTATATACAACATACTCTGTATTTTCAGCAAGCTCTGTCATTTCATAGCATCCGAAATCATCCGAATTATTTCCTTTTACCCACGCGTTCTCAGGTACCTCAGAACCTTTATACCACTGGCAACGCAGGCATATTCATATCCGGCTCCACCTCTACTACCAGAGAATGTTTCAAAGTATGTTTGATTAACGGCTTAGATACCTGAATCTCAGCACCAGTACATACAAATGTCACATCATCATATAACTCATACTTTGCATCATTGTCTCCATAGATAGCAATCCACATAGAAGCGGTTAATTCTGGTTCATTAACTATGCACTTCTCTTCATAATTAACTTCCACATCGAGATTTTTGAGTGTCGGATCTTCATTAAACTTTTCAATAATTCCATCAAACAAAACTTTCTGACAAATCTTAGGATTCTTTAAGGCAGAAACTGAAGCAACTGGTTTCGACTGTTCATAATCCTTTATAACCTTCTGTGCCTTATCCATAACACTCCATACACTATCATCATAAGTAAACTCTGTGTATAGATTTTTTCCTTGTAAAAGCATAGTAAAAGTATAGGTTCCGTTTTTCATATCAGAAGCTAATGTGACATAATATCCACCTTCTCCATCAGCATCCCTTTTTGATCTCTGTAGCACCGATGCTTTTTGCCTTTTGCATCTGTAACTGTAATATTCTCATTTGCCAATGTTTCCGGCACGATTTCCATATCATCCGGATAAACAGATAATTTATTGCTTCCCATTACAGAAAGTTCTGCAATTTTTCCAACAGAAGGAGTCGGGTTACGCTTCCACCGGAAGAAGAACTTCCCCTGTTGCTCCACCGCCATTATTGGCATCTGTATTGTCTGCTACATCCGTAACTTTTCCTGCATTATCTACTTTTGAAGTGGTATCCTTTGCCACGTCCTTGCTTCCTGCCGGAGTCGTAACCGTTACTGCCTGTGTTGTCTCATTCTTTACGGTGACTTCTGCTTTATCAGATGTGGTCTCTACCTTACTTCCCTCTGCACCTTTGGTCAGGTTCAGTGCGATCGGCGCTGCTGCCTTTACCTCTACCGGTGTACTGGAAGTTACATTTGCACCTGCCGCTTTTTCATTTACGGTAACAGGTACTGCTGCGGTTGTCTTTCCTTCTACAGTCACATTCACCGGAGCATCAATCGTAATGCCGGAAAGGGTTCCATCTACCACCAGTTTTACATTTCCCTTTGATCCGGAAACCATAATTTTTGCAACGGTAGCACCGGTTTCAACAATCACACGTGCATCACCGGTTGCACTGACCGTAATAACATTTCCTTTTGCATTCTCGCGGTAGGTATTCGGCTTGATTGCCTGAATATCAATAGACTTGAATTTTCCGTTATTCACAACATCCGCATTCGGCGCGTTGATCACCAGATCCACCTTACTGTAATCGCCCTGCGGTACCGTAAATGTAACGGCTCCCCTGTGTCGCAACTGTGATCTTTGTAACATTTTTGTTTTTCAGAGCTTTTCCAGTTCTTTCTGGGAACCAACAGTCAGACTGGTAACTTTTGCTGTTTTCTTAACCGCAACCTTGCAAGTCAGCTTGGTTGTCTTTCCATTTTTGTTGTTACCTTACAGGTAACAATAGCATTTCCGGCTTTTACTGCCTTTACCACTCCCTTTTGGAAACGGTTGCAATGGATTTCTTATTGCTGACCACTTCAATTTAGCCTTTTCCCTGCATTCTTTACTTTCAAGGTCTTTTTCTGTCCCACCTGAAGTGTCATTGTTTTTGCACTCAGGCCTGGTTTCTTTGCTGCTGCATATACCGCTGACGGCTGATAGATCGTGATAATCATCGCAAATGCCAGTACAAATGCGAGCAGTTTTTTCATTTGTTTCATAGTCATCCTCCTGACAATTTTTCATATGCTTTGCAATTCAGATTTATTATTTTACCGTAAATGAAGCTTCTCCATCCGGAATTCCTTCTGCGGTAACGCTCACCTTATGCTCTCCTGCGGAAAGTCCTGTAGCATCCACCCAGATAACAAATACACCATCTCCATTTAAGAAAGCATCCTTAGGTTTTACTTCTGTACCATCTACTTTAATCACAAAATCTTTTCCATCCAGCTTTGGTGTACAGATAACGTACAGGGTTCCGTCAGATACCCAAGGCTCTTCTCCGTCCGGAAACATTCCATCAACCTTTAATGCTGTAAATTTGGAAGGATTTTGTCACGGTCTTATAACCTTTTTTTGGATAGCAAAGGTATGTTTTCCATCTGTAAGTTTCTTTGTAAGTGTAACATAAAGAAACTACACGCTCTCCATCCTTATCTGTCCATGTGCTGTAATCCTTTTTTCCGAGTTTCTTTCCATCCAGTACATAAGTTGCGCCCTTGATTTCCTCTCCCGGATAAGAAATAGTTTCTCCACCAGTGAATACACTAATATCCTTTGCTGCAATTCCAAGTGATTTTGCTGCTTTTACGGTAACTTTACATGAATATGCAGCTTTTGTCTTTGTATCCTTTGCTGTAACAGTACAGGTGCCTTTCTTTACGCCTTTTACCAGTCCTTTTTTATCAACAGTGGCAATCTTCTTATCGGAAGTTTTCCAGGTTACGGATTTTACTCCTTTCACAGTCAGCGAAACTGTCTCTGTTTCATAAATAGAAACCGATTTCTTGTTCAGTTTTCCCGCAGCCTGCACCGGTGTTACCATAGCACATGTTAAAACCATTGCCAATGCTAAAACCATTACCAATGCTTTTTCAGCTTGTTCATAATCATTTCCTCCTTATTTTAAATAATATTTTTACATATTGATTCTACCCCCCGAAAAGATATGTCAATACGAAATTCTTTTTCATCCAGAAGCAAATATTATGTATCATTACTGTGCTCTGATATTTTCTACCCATAATCCCTTCTCTGGCTTCTGGAATACGAATTCCGTGAAAAATTTAGACATATAGAGGAAAATTTTTTTTATATTATGTCCCCATTTTCTCGTCAGTCAGGACATATACGAAAAAAAAAAAATATTTGTTATGTCCCATGTAAATATCATAATAGGACATTTTTACCACCTTTACGTCTATATGTCCCATTTGGCTGTTTCAGAAGGACTTTTTTTTGTCATCGTTTTGTCTATATGTCCCATGTAGCTGCCACAGCAGGACATTTTGCCATTCTCTCGCCTATATGTTTGTTTCCCGGGAAATACACAAGTCAATGTATTATGCCTCCGTCGTCTTTTGTTTTTCGGCATCATCCGCAATTTTTCGATCCATATGATAATTTTTTCTTCATGATCAGCTTCGAGATGGGCACAATCTTGTAACCCTGTTCCTCTAAATTGGTCAGCATGGCATCAATGCATCCGCTGTATACTTTGCTCCATTGTGACAGAGGATAATGGCTCCCGGTGCAAGTGCTTTATGGTTGCAAACCCAGATCATGCCCTCTGAATTTACCAGCTCTTTCACACAATCCGGGTTATCTTCTACCCAGCCTCCCGGTCATAATGAAAAATGTCACCTTTACTTTATGTGATGTCGCCTGATACGAGACAAACATCAGACAGCAAATAAGAGCCATGACAAGAAAACCGTTTCCGATCTTCCTGCATGACTCTTTTTTAATTCACGATGTATTTTTTTGAACATAATAACTCCATCAAATGTCTTTGTAGAGTATATGTACCATTCAAAAATTTAGACGCAATTTATGCCTGCAGCTCATCCGCTCTCTGAATGAAATCAATCACCACAAGAATTGACTGCAGTGCTGCTTTCTCTGCAAATGTTGCATAATCCATAGAAGCACCCTCTCCATCCGAAATGGAACGTAAAATTGCAAATGGAACTTTATTTACATAACAGACATGTCCGATAGATCCGCCTTCCATCTCACAGGCAATCGCATCAAACCGCTCATGAATCTTTGTCTTCTGCTCCGGTGTGCTGACAAACAGATCCCCTGTGGCAATCGTTCCGACATGATAGTGAATTCCTTTTTCTGCCAGGCAGCTGCCCAGCAGTCTGCACATTTTTCATCTGTCGGCAGATACACTTCGTTGATACCGGAAAGAAGTCCAACCGGATCTCCCAGAGGTGTCGTATTCATATCGTGCTGCACTACCTTATCTGCCACAGCAACATCCATTACGCCAAGTTCTTTGCAAAGCGTACCACCCACACCGATATTGATCACATAATCCACATGAAACTCCAGAATCATTGCTTCCGCACAGATTGCGGCAAACACCTTGCCGATTCCACACACTGCTGCAACCACTTCCTTATCTCCAATGGTTCCGCACACATAGGTAACGCCACTGTATTCCTTCGTGCTGATATCGCTCATGGATGCTTTCAGGTTATCCACCTCAATCTGCATCGCACCAATTACTCCGATTCTCATGTATCTTTTCCTCCTGCAATCTGTTTTATTCTGGATATGTAAAATCCATATTTGTCTGCTCTTCCAGCACGGCAAGGTAGGTTGCCGCTTCTGCCTTTGCCGCTGCGAGAGATAAATTTTCATAGTGTCCGCACTCAATTGCAGACTTACCGAATACCTCTCCTTTATGATCATAAATCTGTCTCAAAACCTCTTTTGTCATGGCAAACACTTCTTTGGGACTTCTGCTGTTACGAACCAGCAGATAAAATCCGGTCTGACATCCCATCGGTCCAAAATAGACAACTTCATTTCCCATCTCGGAATTGCGAATATAGGTAGCAAACATATGCTCCAGGAATGCATGGTTGCATTGTCCATATAATCTCCTGCGTTCGGCTTGCGCGTACGCAGATCATAGGTAATCACATCCCCATCTTCACGGGAAATATAAAATCCCGGCATCAGAAGATTGTGATTGATTGTAAAACTCTTAATTCGATTCATTTTGTGCCTCCTGCAAAAAACTACTATTTCTTGATCAGAGTTCCCATACCACCGGTAATCTCTCCTGCTTCTTTATTTAATTTGGTTACAAAGAACAGAGCGGATCGCAGACTCTCCAATGAAGTCAATTGCAGCTTCAATCTTAGGTGCCATGGTTCCTTCTCCGAATTCTCCTGCCGCAAGATATTTCTTTGCATCGGCAAGAGAAAGGGTATCCAGCTTTACCTCGTCTTCTTTGCCATAATTCAGGCAAACCTTATCTACACTCGTAAGGATCACCAGCATATCAGCATCCAGAAGTTCTGCAAGCTTTCCGGCTGCAAGATCCTTCTCAATGACAGCACTAGCTCCTGCAGACGGTTGTTCTGTGCCAGAACCGGGATTCCGCCTCCACCACAGGCAATGACAACCTGATCGGCATCGGACAGTGCGGAAATTGCATCGATCTCCACGATATCCATTGGCTTTGGAGATGCCACAATACGGCGGTATCCGCCTTCCACCTCTGTCACATGATTCCCCTTCTTTTCTTCTTCCTCTGCTTCTTCTTTTGTCATCACACGACCAATCACTTTGGTTGGATGATAAAATGCCTCATCATACGGATCAACGACAACCTGTGTCAGAACCGTAGAAACTGTCTTATAGATTCCGCGGTTTAATAACTCGGTACGAATGGCATTCTGCAGATCATATCCGATATATCCCTGGCTCATCGCAGAGCAGACAGATGTCGGAGTTGCTGTATATTCCGGATACAGACGGCAGAATTCGTTCATTGCCGTATGGATCATGCCAACCTGCGGTCCATTGCTGTGTGTAATAACCACCTGATAATCTTCGCGAATAAAATCCGCAACTGCTTTTTGCAGTACGCGCAGCTGCCTTCTGCTGTTCCGGCAGTGTACTTCCAAGAGCTTCATGTCCCAATGCGATTACAATTCTTTTCTTTTTCATACATCCTCTAACTCTCCAACCCCGGCTTATGCTTCCAGGAATCTTTTTCTGGAGATAAAATTATACGTAGTAACTAACATGGTGGAGAATATTTTTGCTACTGCATAAAACATTCCTAAATGTTCTACGGCAAACCACATGATCATCTGGTTCATCACAAGCCCGATCATACTGAGTGCCACAAAAATAACCATCTCCTGTGCCTTCGTCATGTCTTCCTTTCCAATAAAAACAAAACGCATGCTCAGGATATAATTCACAATAACGGATACGGTAAACGACACGGCACTGGATGCAAAATAATGCATGATATGTGTCTCTGTCAAAAAAGATCATCAGTCCATAATCAATGCCAAAGCACAATCCACCGACCGCACCAAACTTACAGAACTGAATGACCAGATCTTTTATCCTATTCATTTTTGTCTGACTCCTGTTTCTAAAACTGCAACTCCCCCATAGCATTGTCTGCTGCCACAGGCAGTGTTGCTTTAAAATACAAAATAGATTGCCCGAATTATGCTCGGACAATCTATTATAGCGCATCTTATGCAATTTGTCATTAATTATTTGATCCACCAAATCCATCGAAGAAGAAACCGGAGTTGCCGGAATTATCGGAATTTTCCGAGTTTCTGGAATCGCCGGAGTTACCGGAATCCTGTGAGTTCTGAGAATCATTGGAATTATCGGAACTGCTCTCGGATACAAAATCGGACTGTGCTGCAAGTGTCACGGTAATGGATTTTTCCTTGTAGCCATTTCCCAGCCGTTCCATTGTCATTTTTACTTCATCCCCTGATTTGTGGGATGCGATCAGCTGTTTCAGCTGGGTCATACCGGTAATCGTCTGACCGTCAAATTCTGTAATAATATCGCCCTGACGAAGTCCTGCTTTTTCTGCCGGTGATCCGGAAACAACCTGATATACATATACACCCTGCGGCATGTTATAAGCACTGGCAACACTGGAGGAAATATCCTGTCCCTGAATACCGAGGAATGCAGCCTTGGACTGATCTACCTGTCCTTTTCAATCAGCTGTTCAATGATCGGCATGGCATCTGACATCGGGATCGCATAACCAAATCCCTCAACACTCGTATCTGCATATTTTACAGAGTTGATACCAACAACCTCCCCGCTTGCATTCAGCAGTGCACCACCGCTGTTACCAGGGTTAATTGCTGCATTGGTCTGGATCATGTTGTTATTGACCACCGTCTCTCCGGTCTGCTCATCCTGCACGGTAACGGTTCGTCCCAGCGCGCTGATAATACCGTTGGTAACGGACTGTCCATAACCAAGTGCATTACCGATGGCGATAACGCCCTGACCAACCTCCAGCGTTTCGGAATCCTCGTTTGCCGAAGCTACCTTGATCTCTTTTAATGTAGAATCTTTAATATCACTCAGCGGTACTTTAACCACTGCCAGATCATCCGAAGCATCGGTGCCCTGTACCTTGCATTCTACGGTTTCGTTATCCACAAACTGCACCTTCAGTGAATCGGCATCTGCGACTACGTGGTTGTTTGTTGCAATGTAAAGATATTTACTGTCCTGTTTGATAATAATACCGGCCCTGCACTCTCACTCTGCTGCTGCTGTGTCCCCCCAGAATGTCTGATAGGATACTGTTCCGGTATTTGTAATTGCCACAATACTCGGCATTGCCTCTTTTGCGATTGCGGAAACATCGGAAAGATCCGCTGCATTGCCGGTACTCGTCTGGCTGACTTTTGCGGAAGAAGAACTCTTTGAACTGCTTACATTCTGTCCGGAAACTCCCAGCGCTTTGGTTCCTACATAGCTGACTCCGGTAAATACACCTCCGGCTACCAGACCAAAGACCAGAGCAACTGCCGCACACTTACCAATGGTAGCTCCAAATCCGGACCTGCGACGCGGTTTCCGGGGTGCCGAGCCTCCGGTCGGCTGCTGATACAGATTGTACGCATTGTATGATGTATTCTGGTATGTCTGTCCCTGACTGTTACTATTGTACGGATTGTATCCATTCTGATTATTTTGTGTACTCTGATTCTGATTTTGATTCATATTATTATAATAGTTGTTATCCATAATGAAAAACTCCTTTCCTGTTTTCTAAGGAGAATTCTACCTGTCAACTGTGTTCAAATTGTGACAAAGTTCTGTAAATTTTGTAAATCCCTGTTAAATTGCAATGCCATTTTTTCTTTAACAGTTCTCTGGCAGACTCTACCGAATCAGTTCCGAGCGCATTTTCACCGGTGCAAATTCTCTTTTCCCGCTCAACCTCAAACGGAAGACAATTATCCATCATATACACCATATCCAGTATGAGTGTTTCAAATTTGTAGGCATTCGGCTCCTTCGGTTTCTGCAGCTGACCGCTTTCATCCAGATACGGAACCTTCTTCTCTACAATATGCATCGGAAGATTTGTTTTTACAATCTCCATCAGCTTATCCACACGGAACAGATAATTTAAAATCACACCGAACCCGTAAAAAGCAGCGAACCATTTTCATTGACAGCCTCTGCCATCTCCGGTGTCAGTTCATAGTATTCGACAATCGATGGTTTTCCATCTTCCAGACACATTGCACCCACACGTTCATACGGAGAAACCTTACGCACGACTTTCGAACCACACACACATCCAGACAAAATCGTTGCCCCGACAAACACCGGATCCGCAATCCTCTGCAATACATTGTCCACGGCAAAAACATTCAGCCATTCAATTCCACGTGTCCGGATATCTTCATCCAGATGTGCCCGAAGCATGGATTTAAACCATCCACCGTTTCCATTCGGAGACATCGCGAGAGAATCCTCCGATTCCATCAGTATGTTTCCATCAAAATCGACCGCCGGAACCATTTCCTGCACAAAAAATTTCACATAACTGCTGTCATATCCGAAAAAATCATGTTCTTCAAAAACGCCCGTGTCTGTGCATCGTTTTTTCACTGGTCATAATATAAAGCGGAATCCACACGCCTGCCTCATGTTTTACCTGCATCAGATTTTTTATCAGCTGTTCAAAAAATATAGAGTGTTTTCGTCACTCCGATATTAAACATGCCTTTTGCCTTGTCAAATCCCAGCCGGGTACCCTGTCCTCCCGCCAGAAGAATCGCACCGACTTTTCCTTCCCGGAGTGCTTTCAGTCCCGTTTCCCGATACAGATCTTCCTTCTTTCGGATTTCGGAAAGTTCGGTCGCCTGCAGTGGCGCAAACGTTCCTCTTTGCTGTTTTTTCTGATGAATCAGTTCCAGACAGGACCAGTCCATTTCCTCCAGCTGTTTTCCAGTTTCTCCGGCACCTGCGCATCTGCCAGTTTCTGTAAATATTTCTGCTTATACTCCATAATATTTTTCTTTTACCTGTTCGTTCATGGAAACATTCTCCTTTATCTTTATTAACTTCCCTCTCCAATGACAACAGTAGACCAATCATGCCGATTGGTCTACTCTTATTTCCCAATTGATTACTGTACATTTGTTCCGCCAGTAGTTTCTGATCCTTCTGAATCTCATCCGTGCCTGTGGCACCTACAGTCTCGTTATAATCCGATGTGTTAATTTTTGCAGAATCTGCCGTGATTCCGGTTGTATTTACAATCGTGTCAGAGATTGCCTGCACCGTCTGTGATGGTGTATACGTGGCATCATCAAACATGTATTCATGCAGTTTTTACATTCGTCACAAGATCAGCCGGGATAACCGTATCTCCGCATCTCGGCATGTTTTTCGTAGTCAGATCTGTTGGAAAACCAGTGGTGCTGCTGATTTTGTACTTGGTTACATCTTTCGCCAGACTCACCATCTGATCCAGCGAAAGTGTTGTGGAAATATCATCTACCACACTGTTGCAGATTTTCACCAAAGTTGCCGGATTTGCCTTCTTTGCTTTCTCCAGCATCGCCTGCTAAGCACAATTCTCTGACGGGATGCACGTTTAAAGTCATCTCCGGAAAGTTTACGGATTCTGGCATATGTGGTTGCCTGTGTTCCGTCCAGATGCACCAGACCGTACTGTGTCACATTCGGGGTATTCTTTCCGGTTACGCCGTCCACATCTTTCTTGTACTTGTTGATCTGGTTCATCTCGCCCTGGGTAATATTCAGATCCAGTCCTCCCAGATCATCAATCACTTCTACGACAGCTGCCCAGTCCACACACATATTCCTTGATATCCAGATCCAGATTGGAATTTAACATCTGAACCGCCTGTTTTGCCCCCGCCTCTGGCATAAGCATTGTTACACTTGAAATAAGTGCCGCCTCCGACTGACAGAAATGTATCACGGTATACCGATACCAGTTTGACATTTTTGTCTTATTATCAATACTTGCAATCATGACAACATCGGAATTTCCCTCTTGGTAGTTATTTGCACTCCGGTTATCCAGACCAAACACTGCAATATTGGTATATCCTTCAAAGACTCAAGGTATCTTTGCTGAGATCATCATTAATTCCTGCCTCCGTCTCACTCATATTTTCATATTTCACACGATTTACCATGCCAATAAAATACGCAGCGACAAGCAGGATTGCGAGAAGCAGAATTTCAAATACAAACAATACAATCTTTCTGCTCTTCTTTTTCTTTCTTTCTCTTTTTTCTTCTTCTATTATCTGCCATTTTTTTAATCCTTTTGCCTATTGTGTATATACAGCCATGCGTCTGCATAACTGATGCGGTCCTGTTCCGACATGGAAGTATATTTCTCCAGGTCGAGATTGGTCAGCCGCATCTGCGCGTTCCCACACTGATGACATTCGACATCTTTTCGTCTGGAAACCATACGGAGCCATCCACATTGCGGACAAATGTATATTTTCATCATAACTGTCTACCGATTATTCAAAGTGCTTTAACACTTCTGCTTTTAATTCTTCCAGCATCTGATCTGCACCATCCAGGGTATCTCCCATTGTATTATTTAACGTTTCAATCCCAGAATATATTCCGGCAATCAGCATTGCAGACATGTTTCCGGTAAATGCCTCACATACTGCCAGTTTTCGTATCCTTGCATACACCAGACGGTCGGCATCCGGATCTATTGGCTAAGAACAATATCTGCATCTTTTTTTCTTTTAGCTAACTTTCCGGAATGCTAACTCAAATGCTTTCGGAATCTTCCGGGTTCGGATAGGATACCGTTGGGCACAGTTACCATCCGGTTTTTCCTTGTTCGGTACAACATAAACCTGTTCAAATCCAAACTCTGATTTTTAATACTCTTCGCACCGGAAGATTTCCTGTTCCGGTGAAGCGGTGTGTATACAATTCGGATATCTTTGCCATCGCTTTGCAAATGATCTCCGGATGGATACTCTGTTTCTTCAATTGTTCCATAACGGTCATCCGGTAAATTCATGCCATCGTCACATGGAAAACCTTTTCTCCTTGTCCTCCTGCCAGAATATAGTTTGCCACTGTCGCCTTCTTGTAGATTTTCATACGATTGGTCTTGATCACCCCCGCGCAATCCTCGGTTCCAACCCAGTTTGCAACTTCTGTCATCACCGGCAATTGCCTTCAGTTCTTCCCTTTGTTCCTGGATCATCGAAATACGGGTCATTACCACTTGCAATTTTCTGAAACTCAATTGCTGTATGCCATTTTATCACAATCTTGGTTTTTTGAAAAGTTTTTCACGGAAATATTAGAATTCCTTAAGAAACTCATCCAGCTCCTTTTTTGCCTGCTCATAGGACCGGAAAACAATCCCATGAATGCCACAGGTTTCTGCTCCTTTTATATTTACCGGACGATCATCAATAAATACGCTTTCTTCCGGTTCCAGCCAGTATTCATCACACAGATATTCATAAATTTCCGGATCCGGCTTCATTTTCTTTTATTTTATATGAAAAACAACGCCATCCATAAGCGGGAAGAAATTTCAGTTTATCCTTTGTCTGATCCAGCATGTTTTCACTGTAGTTGGAAAGGATATACACATGATATCCTCTTGCCTTCAGATCGAGAATCCATTCCATGGCATACGGGAACAGTTCCACGGTATTTCCGACGGTTTTATGGATTTTCGTAATTTCGTCTGCCAGTTCGGGTGCTCCCGCAATAAATTTCTGTAAGAATTCATCCGGTGTCCCAAGTCCCTGATCGGACGTATCCCACAATTTGTTTTGAAACATTGCTTCATTAATTTTTTCTGTTTTCTTTACTGATTCCCAGACGCTGCATATATGCATCCGGCTCGTAGGAAACCAGAACCTTTCCCACATCAAAGATTATATTTCTTATCATGTCTTTTCTACTCCTTCATCCAGTCTTTTTACTGCCGATTTTATCATAACACAAAAACGCCGCGTCGTACACACTGGTATCGACACGGCGTTCATTCGTTATGTTCTAGCAATATATCTGAAATGTTGAATTCTCCTCCTTTCCAACACTGAGCATCTGCATCTGCTGATCCAGCATGCCTGCAAACGATGCCTTCTTCTGCTTCATCTGGGATTCCCCATGATTCTCACGTGGAGACTGATAGGTAATCGCAATGATGCTTCCTACGGGTACAATTGTCTGATATCTGTCCTTGATTGCTGCGGTAACGCGCCTCCCTTCCATGATTGGCGTTCTTTTTGTTTACCTACACAATATATATCGGACATCTTTGCCATTTCTTAACCGTTTTCTGAATTTTTTATTTTATCGCCCTCATTTTCAATAAAACAAGGGCAGAATCACAATGATTCCACCCTTATCCTTATAATCATCTAAGAATGACCGAAATTTATTTTGTTGTATAGTATCCACCGTATACGATCTCATAATGGTCGAAATTCGGATGGCTGTAAGGGCTCTTGGAAACGGTTTCCGAAGTAGTTTTGGTTTCTTTTTTATCCAGGTATAAGGAGCTGGTAGATACATCTATGATGGTTCCGTTTGCATCATAGCTGATAATATAAATTTCTCCATACACATACTGACTTGTTTTGTTTACCTTTTTCAGCTTAAATGAAATACTGGAATCTGATACCTGTTCATCTGTGACAGTAACGGAAAGCTTATCTTTTCCCAGCACTTTATATTTCTGTTCCGGATTTCTGTCAAATGCCGTAATCTTTACACTGGACTGCGAAATATCAACATCTGCCGCAGATGAGACATAAATACTTTCGTATGCAGTCTTTCCACTCATTACACGATAAACAATCTCATCTTTTGCTGCAACCTCAGATCCGGAACTGTTCTTTAATGAGTAGCGTACCGCCAACCGGTCAAACGTTGCCTTCGTATTGTTTTTCACACGGATCAGAATATAATTTCCATCCAGTTTCTGAAGCTTAAGGTCAAACTTCGGCTCCGCAACCGTTACTTTTATCTTTTAAAGACTGCGTATGTCCGTAATAATCTTTCCCTTTTATAGTTACAACCGAAGTTCCTGCTTTCTTTGCAGAAATGGTATACTGCTTTTTCGATTTAATGGCTTTTACTGTTGCAACTGCTTTCTTGGTGCTTGACGCACTGCTTAAAGATTTCACACCGGTAAGATACCAGGTATAGGTTTCTCCCTTATAAAGTGTTAAGCTCTCATTCTTTGTGGCTGCCTCCACAGATGCCGGTGTCACCAGCGCCAGAATCATGGCAAAAGCCAGACATGCCGTAATTACCCTCTTCATTACTTTTTTCATTCTTTCAATTTCTCCTTTCAATCTTTTCATGGATTTACGCAAACGGTGCAGGCAAATGTTTTCCGTTTACTTTCAATGTTACTTTGGCTGTGCCGGTACCCTTTGCCGTCACTTTGCCACTGGCATTTACTACCGCAACCTTCGTGTTGCTGCTGGACCAGGTAATTCCTTTGCTTTGTCCGGTCACTTTAAACGTGCAATATCCTGCCTTTGGAAAGAACCATGGTTACCCGGTTCACCGCAAGTCCCGGATGGTTGTTGTAGTATATGTTTTATCTGCATTCGCTGAAGTTTCCAGCGTTGATGCTGTATATTTTTACCGGCGATCACGACAGAATTTTCCATGTGTTTTTTGCCGTTGACCACTTTTGCGGATATGCCATAATGCTTCATAATCAACTGATAAGCTTCACAAAACCCCTTATAATTTGCCTTGCCCTGCTCGAGTGCTTTCTGTGCCAGAACCGATGTTCCATTCGGGGAAACATTCTGCTGCATCCACTGCTGGGCGGCAACTGCCTTTCATAATCGCTCATCCCGGATGTCACATACTGGTTCCAGATAACATCCAGCACATTTTTCCTGTTTCCGGGCAACTACAGTATACGGATAGTAGATATGTCTTTTTTCCCAATGGATGCCGTTAGTGTTGCAGTTCCGGTTTTTTGGCAATCAGTTTTCCTTCTTCATCTACTGACAGCACTTTGCTGTTGGAACTCTTCCAGACAGGTGCTACAGAAGCATTTAACACTGCGATCTGTCTGTTCTCACCGACATACAGTTTACTATACCCTGCCTTTATCTGTAAAGAGGTTTGATTACTGTAATGGATACCATTTGCTTTTTTGCATATGTTTCCGCAGCAGAACCATAAGGAGTAACAATTGTGAGTTTTGTCCTGTTGCATCCTGCAAATGCATCTTTTCCAATCGTTTTTACACTTGCCGGGATCTCGATCCGGTACAGCTGTGTCTGATTCTGAAATGCCAGATTTTCTATCGTAGTATATCCGGACGGAATCTTTACGGTACAAAGATTTGTCAGAATAAGCTGGCTGAGATCCGTTCCGATACCGGTAACGGTATAAGCATTACATTTTTTCCGGAAATGTAACGGAAGTTTTCGACCCCGTATACATATAAATAGTACAGCCTTTTTGGTTGTTGCCCCTTTGGGGATCTGGTAAACAAATCCTTCGGCATCCTGTGCATATGCAATGCCATCCGTATCCTTCACAATATCCGCAGCCACCGCGGTATACGGAGTTCCCGCAAGCAGCACGGTCACTGCCAGCAGCATTCCCATCACCTGCCGGATTCTCTTTTTTTTTCTCAGCTGTTTCTTTTCGGAACTTCATATCTTTTCCTCACTGTAATTTTCCATCACTGTACAACATTATCCGGAATCTCCAGATCCGCATCCGTCAGTATCTGTCCCTCAACGACTTTATTGACAAGCTGCTCCGCATATTTTACCTGCACCTCATCCGGATACATGACATAACTTCGCTTTGTAGGCATGGAATAAGTGGTCGATGATCCGCCTGTTCCCGTAACTGCATAAGACTTTACATTCCAGGCAGCCAGATCGGATAATTGCATTTTCACCAGTGCCGAAATATCCGACGCGCTCATGCTTGTCATAAACATTCCTGACATGCTGTCCATGATTGCGGAATAATTACCAAGCACCGTTGTTCCGGAAGAAATCTTTTTAATCAGTGCCTCGATTGCCTGCATCTGATGTCTTCCTCTGGAATTGTCCCCATCCGCAAAAAGACTTTCTCTCCCGTACATAGGAAAGTGCCACTGTGCCGTTTAACTGATTGGTTCCGCGGTTAATATAAAATCCACCCTCACTGGTGCGGAAAGCCTTTTCCGATTCTACGGTAATTCCCCCCACCGCATCCACAAGTGTCTTAAATCCGTTAAAATTGATCTGCACATAATAATCTACATGTTCATCATACAGATTTCCAAGTGTTGCCATGGAACAGTCAATTCCATACATTCCGCAATGGGTCAGTTTATCTTTTGCTCCTGCTGACGCTGCCGTATCCACATAGTAATCTCTCGGTGTATTAATAAGAAGCACCTGCTTCGTGGACGGATTGACAACCGCAAGAATATTGACATCACTGCGGCTGGTAGTAAGTGTAAGGTTTCTAGTATCCGAACCACTGATATAAACCACAAACGGATCTGTTGTAATTGATTTTTCTGCAGTCTGTGAATCTTCCGTAACCACATTTTCTTCTTCATGGTCATACAGTGTTCTTGTTCTTGAAGAAAATGTTTCATATCCATCCTGTGCCTCTACCACATCCACATATGCCACATTCATCAGCATTGCATCAGCACTTCCCTCATACAATGCCTGTACCATATCAGGAATGTTGTCATACACCTGTGTACGGATCTGTGTCCCGACAGTTTCATTGATCTTTTCGATTGCCTTTTGGGTATGTTCGTAATCGTATTTTCGGTAATTGCAAACACATAGTCTTTTGCATCCATCAGTGTCTCGCCGGATCATCCGTCATCACATAGGCGGACACGGTATCGGTGGTCTTTACATTTCCGGCAATATTATCGAGCGTATTTCCGGCCTTTACAAGCATATAGGAACCACCCACACACACAATCACACATGCAAGGAAAAAGAATTACACCAAGCGTACGCCTGACATAGCATCCGGTCTTTTTCTTTTTACCAAAATAAAACAGACAATATTCTATAATGAGCAGCAGCAGCAGACTTAATCCAAGCAGGATCACATACAGCGTTGGAACAATATTCAGCCACAAAACAACTCCGACCGTTGCCAGGCTCAGTAACAATTGGATCACAAGCATAATCCCTGCGATCATTTTCCATTTGCTTTTCTTTTTCTCTTTGGTTTTCATATGTCATCCCCAATTATTTCTTGTTCGACAAAACACCGTTTTTATTGCTATAGTAAATTTTTCCATTTCGTTTAATCTTCTTATTTTTAATTAGTACTCCATTTTTACCAAAGTAATAATTATGTTTTCCCACATGAATAATCTTATTGCTTTGTAATTTTCCTTTTGAGTTAAAATAATATTGATACCCGTCAATCTTTGCAATTTTCCCCGACACTAATGTTCCATCTGCCCGAACAGCATATGTACTATTCTTAAAATCATAAAGTTCCGTATGAGAATCCCCTACAGCAAGAGTTCCATCGCTTTCAAACAGATAATTATCTCCTGCAATTGCATACACTCCGTTACGGTACATTTTTCCATTTTTCCCAAAGAAATAATCTTCCCCGTCTATATTAATCCAGTCATCCTCTGTCATTGCTCCATCTTCATTTAAATAATAATAATCAGATCCTATCTGTGTCGGATAGATATCATCCTCAACATTTTCATCATCACCAACAATATCCGGAATTAATTTATACCCATTTTTATCAAAATAATAGGTTTCACTTCCAATTTTCTTTCTGCCGACATCCATATATGCATAATTTTCATCATCAGACAATCTGAAATAACGTTTCTTTCCGTTGTAACTATGCCATCCCGACTAATTTCCCGCTGAATTATAGGTTCCATAATCCATCTGTCCACCTTTGCGAAAATAATAGTAGTGTTTCCCTATCATTTTAACCCCGGTAGACAATGAACCATTTTTATCAAAATAATACATATCGTGGTCACGGTAGAGACCATCAGCTCCATATAATGACTGCCATCCTGTCATTTTTTTACCTGTTTCTACAGTATCTCCGCGATATAGTGTAATCTTATCATTCTCAATATGGAAAATCAATGTTTTCTCTTCATTTCCCACCAAATAACAAAGACCATAAGATGTCATGCGCTTAATCGCTGTTCCTGTACGCCATTTATTCGTCTTCGCATCTGTCTCGGAAACTCCAGTGTTCGGAATAAAAGCATAAGATGGCTGTACCGCCTCCAATAATGACACTGAATTTCCACTTCCAATTCCATGATGATTCATTTTCATAATATCACATTTTAAAGACGTACCATAACGTGAGACTAACCGATCCGATTCATCAGAATAACTATCTCCCGCTGTAAAATAACGTGTATTTCCACAGGTAAAAATAACTGCAAGTGAACAATTATTTTCATAACGTATAAAACGTTCTTTTTTCTTTTGTAATACTGGTATAAGCATATGGGGAAATCTCATTCGTGTTTACTGGCCTCAATAACTTTTCCAGTCGCATCACCAACATTGACCTGATCCCCAACATTCAGATATACAATTCTTCCTGTTCCCTGTGTGCTCATAAATGCTTGAAATGCTGCATAGCGGGATGGATAACTTCTTGATAAAACCGCCAGCGAAGGGTCTGGCAGATATAACGTATCAATCGTAATCCCGGAAAGTGCAAACTGCTTCAATCCAGCCTGTAAATCCGTAGAACATCCTCCAGTATGATCTGTGTGCAAATGGCTAAACATCACATCTACATGGTAACTCCCAATGTCTGTAGCTGTTTAATGATTGCAGGTGCGTGATTGTCTGCGCCAATATCAATCAACAAATAATGTCCTTTCGATTCTAACAGTGTAGAATCCCCCTTTTTCTGAATTAAGATAAAGTGCATAAATATTAAGTTCTGTATTATCTGATGCCTTTACTTCAGTTGTGAATACAAACGGAAGTAATAAAGCCAGAATCAATCAAAACAAATGCCTTTCTTTCGCATAATATACGTCCTTTCATTTATGTGAAATCCAAGTAAAACATTTTTAGTATACCACATTTGCTTAAAAAGATCACTGTAAATTTTCAAATTAAAAGAGAACAAATGAACTATCATCTATTCTCTCTGTTATTATTTCACATACCTGACACTGCTGTCTTTTGCAATACCTATCTTTCCACTCTTACAACCGCTTATTTTATTTTTGCTGATTTCATTGCCTTTGGATTGCATTCCAAATGTGATTCCGTATGCTTTGCATTTATGAATTATATTTTTATCAATGCCAGTCAATAATCTCTGGAAATCAGTCTTTCACAATAACCTTTTCATAAAACCAAACACCTAATTATATATACTTGCATCATTTCAAAATCCTTTTACCTTATTTACGACTTTTTTTGCTAAGGGGTTCTGTTGCAATTTTCTGATTTTAATTCTCTCTTTTGTAATAAATCGAAGTAAAATTTAATTTTTTCGATAATCTATCAGTTTTTCATCAAATTTGTATAGTAATCTCTGTTTCTTTCTGCAATTTCTTCCAGAGAACATTGGGAAACCGGAACTATTCCCTCCAGCAAATCCGTCTGCTTTATTTTTCTGTCAAATGCAGTTTCCTGCGGATCTTCTCCGTCCATAAAAATATTTGGGATATCATTCTTTTCAAAAATGCAACATACCTGTCGAAATTCTGTTTCTGATATTTTCAATCTGCGAAAAATCCTGCTGTTCCACAAGTTCCTGCAATGTCAGTTTTTCATTCAGCTTACTCTCATGTATCGCATTTAAATGATGATACTCTGCCAATTCCCTAGTTCTTGAGTCCTTCGTCACAAGCAATGCCGGAGTCCCTGCTAAAACGGCTGCAATATTTCCATGTAACCTTGATCCAAAAGTCAAATCTGAATCATTCAGGAATTCCATCCACTTAGGTACATTACAAAAAAATCTCAATCGACCATCCTGATAAATTTTATCTGTAACGTTGCGGAAATTATATTCGATTTTATATTCATATGGAGCACCTAAATAAATACTTCTGAGTTCATTTACAACTTGTCCAATAAAATAATGGTTTTCAAATTCCTTCATTTTTAATTTAATAAACTTACAGTAGGAACAGAAGCTGCAACATTTGAATTAAAACATACTTTAGAATTAACATCTAATTTCGGATTTTGTATATGCAATCGTTTTCCCTTCATATACATAGATGGACAACCTATCACCATAAAATCGCGTCCTTCTGCAAAACCTAATGTCTCCAAATATTTACCGGTTAATTCACCTCTTACCCCAATACAATTTGATTTTTCAAGTACTGCTGTAACAAATTTCTTTACAGCTTCATCCTGTGGTTTGGGTTGTGAAAAATCCGGTTCATAGGATTCCTTTAACCCAACGCCAATTACATAACATGGAATCTTTAACTTTTTAACAAAAAAGTTAATTCATTTAATTCATTCACAAAATTCTCTCTGAACGCATCAGCCAATGGAATGACAAAACAATCGAAGTTTTCATTAACATATTCAGGTTTATAATAATTTGTATTATAATAATTTGCCTGAATTACTGTATTGTCGTCGATCATCAATGAACGCAATACCCCATTTAAATATAAAAATTACCAACATTGGTTCCAATAACATTATGCGTCAAAATATATCCCGGGGAAAATGTCTCAAATGGAGACATTCCTCCTCTATAATAAATTCTTGACATTACGTCTCCCTTTCTCACCACCCAATTGCCTTTCTTAAGTTCATAATCAGTTCATCGATATCTCCCTCCCGGAAAATACTGCTTGTACCTGCTACAAAAAATGTCGAACCATTCTTGTATAATTTTGCTGCATTCTCAGGTAATGTTTCCGTCGGATTCAATATATACCTCCGGATGTCCCAGATCATCCAGATATTTACGAATACGTGCTGCTTTTTCAATGGTATGCGGTACAATTTTCTGTCCGGCAAATCCCGGATTAACGTGCAGCACCAGAACTCCCGCAATATAATCTGCAATTTCCTCCAGTACCTGGATCGGTGTACCCGGATTAAATAATCACCGGCTTAACCCCTTTCTTTGCAAGATAATCAAGGCACTTCTGGATATGGCAGGTTCGCTTCATAGTGCAGGGACATGCTCTCCCGGCTGGAAATCAAACCAGTCCAGCTTATCTTCCGCACGGTCTACCATCAGATGACAGTCCAGTGTAATATCTGTTTTTCTTCCGAAGTCTTTTACAAAATCCGGACATATGCCAGATTTGGGACAAACGTTCCATCCATTACATCTACATGTAAAAAACTCTATATTATTTCTCTCAAATTCATGTACATAATCCATTACCTGATCAAATCCTGAACACATAATAGATGCTGAAATTTTTCCTTTTTCTCTCACGAAATTTTCCTCCATTTTTTTACTCTGTATATTTATCATTATCATGTTCTTCGGAATCTTTTTCCGGTACCTCTCCACGGTTCTGCACCACGGAACGGTCATCATCGCGATACCGCTTGTCTACATGTTCTCCATTCATTCCGAAGTTATTGCTTACAGCCGCAAGCGCACCTTGCATAGATGCCGCCGAATATTTCTGGATGTCTTTATCATCCCCCACAATCAGGTCAATTACTCGATCGGTTGACTTTCCATCGGTGTAGGCAAAATTCTTCTTAATGAACCATTCAATCTTATCGGTACCATATTCTTCTTTTTCCAACGCCTCCATCAGCTGATCAAATCGCTTGATAATACGCCCTGGCACAATATCCTCATATGGCTCATAGAAGTCTCTCGTAGAAACATACATGATCTGATCAAATGCGTAAAACAGCATCGGTCTTCTCAGCAGAGAGAGAATTCATAAATAATGGATGAATAGTCGGTAATCAGCAAATCTGTAATGAATAAAATATCATTGACTTCACGATACTGTGCCGCATCCGCAATGCAGTCTCTGTACTTTTCCGGAATATTGATTTTCTCCTGTACAAATGGATGCATCTTTACTATGAGGTAAGAATCTGTCCTCTTACATAATTCTCCCCACTCTTCAAAATCCAGTTTTTCCATCGGAAATGTGCATCCACAGCGCTGTTTCCACGGAATGTCGCGCATACAGAATCACACGCTTCGCTTCTTTTGCCCCCGGAAATTCCGCATATACACGTTCACAGGTTTTTTTCTTGTAATCCTCATCAAAGAAAATATCTGTTCTTGGAATTCCGACCGGATAAAACTTATCGATACCGATACCAAACGCTTCCTGATGATGCAGTGCCGAATGATAGGAGCTGACCGGTACATGGGTATAACATTTATGCACCGACGGCGGAGCTCCTGCCTTTGACATACGCTCAAGTCCCAGTGCCTTAAATGTCCGCAGGCATGCCATACCTGAATGACCTTAACATTCTTATCGTAGGTCGGTTTATAAATTTCGGATAATAATCGTCCAGTAAAATCACATCACTGCTCGCCAGACGATAGATAAACCGGATCATTTTAAACGTCCGTATGTCTTATTGATCGTAGGTTTGAAATCCAGAACAAACTTATATTTTTGTCCAGCCCGCGCTCAATCATGCGTTTGTAAATGAATTCCTCATTGCCACCGATTTCTGCCCGCGATCCGGAACAGAATAAAATCTTATTGCCACGCTTTTACAGCACTTGTTGAAAATATTAAAAACAACCACAAAAGCTTCTGTTTAATCCTTTAAATCGTTACGCACTCCATAATATAATTCCCCACATTTTCTGCGAATATAATTTTTACGCGGTTTCGGGAGCACGGTATCAACATGAATAAAAAGTTCATCCGTATCCAGATCCATTAAGGATTTACAGATTACATGATGTCCTTTTCCTTGTTAACGACCACATCATTTTTCCACTCCGCCTGTTCCCGTTCTTCAATAATGCTTTTGCCACCTGCAATGGATACTGCTTTCCTCCCATCCACAGCAATCGGATAATAATCGCCACTGGAAATCGGATTATTCTCATTTTGCCTGCTCCACATGAAGCATCATACGGAAGGTATCCCCATCCCACTCAAATACGGATGGTTTTATGGTAATCTTCAAATCATAATTATAAAAAACAAATTTTAAACCTTTCGGTCTCTCTCCCTTTACATAACCTTCAAAATAATATATAACCCTGCGGGCAGTCAATTTGGATATCGCGAGTTCCATTGTGTATCTCCATTTCTAACTTCTGACTATTTATTCCATAACAAACATAACTTTGGTAGAGAATGTATTTCTGTCTCTCATCACACGGAAAGCTTCTTCCGATTCTTCCATCGGGAAGCGATGTGTGATCAGCTGATCAAACTCTCCGCTTGAGCCGGTCAAGTGCTGTCTTCCAGTCATTCTGTTTGTCATTATAGCTGGAATTCCAGGACCCACGTAAAGTAATGGATTTTCTTAAAATTTTCCAGTATAAATTCTTTTCCATGGTCAGATCCGCTTTTGGATTTCCAACCAGAACGATCGTTGAATCTTATCCTGCTGCCACCACAGCATTGCAGATTGCCTGATTGGAACCGACAACTTCCATAACTACATCCACACCTTCCCCATCGGTCAGTGCGTTGATGCGTTCTTCAAAATTGTCTGTTTCCAGTGCAATGGTTTCCCATCCGTATTTCTTTTTGCCAGCTCAAGCTTTGCAGCAGAATTTCCACACATAATAACTTTATCTGTGATCTGACTGGCAAATGCAGCGCAGACATAACCGATCATTCCGGTTCCGATTACAAGAACCGACTGTCCTTTCTGCACATTTGCAAGTCCGTTCGCATGAATTCCTACCGCAGCCGGTTCGCACATTGCTGCCACATCATAAGACAGATCATCGTCAAACAACACCAGATTCCAGGTCGGAACAACCAGATATTCTGCATATCCGCCATCCCTGCGTGAACCAAAATAATCATAATGGCTGCACTGGGCATACTGCTGCTTTTTGCAGGAAGGACACTCAAAACATGGGAGCATCGGGAATACACAGGTTCTTCTTCCCAGCAGACTCTCATCCACGTCATCTCCAACGGCAACGATCTGTCCGGAAAACTCATGTCCCGGAATTGTCGGGAAATGATAAGTTCCGTTGATAAACACGCGCTCCACGTCCGAAGAACAAATCCCGCATGCTTTAATCTTTACCAGAACCGTACCCGGACGAAGCGGCTCTACCGGAACCTCATCAAGTGTAAGCTTTCCGATCTCATGCAGAACCAGTGCCTTCATTGTCTTTGGAATTTCTATTAATGATTTCATTACTATCTCCTTTCAACCTATACCGTCTGATCATCAATGATCGATTTAAAAATCAACAGATCCCCATCGGTTGTCAACTTAAAATTCAGAGGATCTCCCTCTATAATATAAATCGGCTGGTTATTCATGGTGCAGATCTGGGAAGTTCCTGTAATCACTTCCCGCTGTTCCTCTGTCAGATTTGCCTGCATCTCCAAAAACCGAGGTAAAGAGAAACTGTCCGGAGCCTGTCCGTTAAACAGTTTAGAGCGCTCCGGAATCGTTGTCACTACTTTGCCATCTTCCGAATAAAGCATAGTATCTACTGCCGGTAACCCACATACACACGCGCCATAAGTTCCTGCCGCATCAATACTGTCATTTAAAATTTTTCTGTCACGAGGGACGTACCGCATCATGGATCACAATCACATCATCCTCATGTACCCTTCGTCCTTTAAAATGGCATCAGTCACATTATGGATACTGTCCATGCGTTCCTTTCCGCCCTCGATAATCCGGACTTTTTTCCGGCTTATCTGTATATTTTTGAACCATTTCTTTCATATACGCCAGATAATCCTTGTGTGTGGCGATATAAATATAATCAAAGCGGTCTACCTTCAGCATATTCTGAAGGGTGTAAATGATGATCGGCTTTCCTTCCACTTCAAGAAACTGCTTCGGAATCACCGCACTTTTCATTCTGCTGCCTACACCGCCTGCTAACATTGCTCCATAAATCATAATTTTATCCTTTCTAATCCCCACTGATCATTTCTTCGTATTCTGCCGAAACAGTATCAATATCTCCAATACTTCGAATCGAACCATTTTCCAGAATCATTGCTTTCGTGCAGATTCTTTTACCTGCTCAAGACTGTGCGATACAAAAGTACCGTCACACCTTTGTCCATCATGGAAAGAATCTTCTTCTCACTCTTTTTCCGGAATTTGGCATCTCCTACAGACAAAACCTCATCCAGAATCAGAATTTCCGGCTCCACAATGGTCGCAATGGAAAAGCCCAGCCGGCTTTTCATTCCCGAGGAATAATTTTTCAGGGGAACATCCAGGAATTTCTTCAAACCTGAAAATTTTACAATCTCGTCAAATTTACTGTCTATAAATTCTTTGGAATATCCAAGAACAGCTCCATAAAGATAAATATTTTCACGGCCGGTATATTCTTTGTCAAATCCGGCTCCAAGTTCCAAAAAGTGGAACAATCTTTCCTTTGTGGACTACGCTTCCCTCCGTTGGCTTAAATACCCCCGGCAATTACCTTCAAAAGAGTACTCTTTCCTGCTCCGTTTGTTCCAAGAATACCAATACGTTCTCCTTTTTTCCAACGTAAAATTAATATCTTTTAATGCCCAGAATTCATCAAATTTCATCTGTCTGGTAATAGATTTTAAAATATAATCTTTCAGGCTGTCCACTCTTTCTTTACTCAGATTAAACCGCATGCCAACATGTTCCACACGCAACACTGTCTCTGCCATTGTTTTAATACTCCTTATACTCAAGCATATTGTTACTAAATATATAAAATAAATTTATCCTGATTTTATGAAATACGATCACTCCAACCACTACAGAGACTAACGCAAACACACATGCATATGTCATGCACCCCCCCAGTTAAACGCCTCATGGAAAATAATATTTCTTACATTAATAATGACATTATATACCGGATTCACCGTAAGCACCCACGAATACCCACTCTTTAATAATCGCTCCGGATAGTAGAAGATTGCGCAGGTATACATAACAATCATCAGCGCAACTTCCCACAAATACTCCATATCACGGAAGAACACGCCAATCGTAGCCAGAATCATTCCACACCAAACGTCATGATCAGAAGTACCAGTAAAGGAAAGCGATCAAAAGCCAGTGCAGCGTCGGATAATTTCCTGTAAAAATGCCGAGAAGCACTAATACAATCAGCGAAATTAAAAATATAATAAAATTATAAAGTACGGATGATAACGGATACAGATACTTCGGCACATACACTTTCTTTTATCATGGCCGAATTTTGTCGGATCGATTTCAGTGACACTTTCGTGCCCTGTGCAAAATAGGAATAAAGAAGACGTCCCGATAGAATATACAGTGGAAATGTGTGATCTTTATTACCATAGAGTGTTCCAAACACAATGGTAAGTACGATTGTTGTCATAACCGGCTCCAGAAGGGACCAGATAATTCCCAGGTAAGATCTTCTGTATTTTAACTTAATTCCTTTTTACTAATTCAAATAATAAATTCCGATAACGCCAAAACGTATCTATTCTCTTCTTCATAAATCATTCTTCCTCTTGCTTGTTTCAATCTGTCTATATTTTCAGCTGATAAACAACATGATATTCCCGCTTATCCTCCGGCGGAATTTCCATATAATTTCCATACATATAGGACAAATACCAGTCAATGTTTTTGGGAAAAAAAATTCGCGATCCTCAAATTTCCGCTTTTGCGCACATAAAAAATCACTTCGCAATTTCAGTTCGCCAAAAAAATGCTTTCTCCCTGATGGTACAACAATGTATTCTGACTGGTCATTGCTGCACATTTGCATCAGCCGCTGTACATGAGCATACCAAAATTTCCCGGTCGGTGCAATCAGCCGCCCGATAAAACTTTTCAGATGTATCATGGTGGCTGCCTTTTATTGCCCCGGGACAACTTATAAAATTCATTTCTCCATAAATACATCCGATAACAGGAAAGCAGCAATAATCCTGCCTCTACCCGCATACCGTGCAAACGGCGCAAAAGGCATTGTCATAGGTGTTTTCCACCACAAAAATATCAATTTTAATTCCACATCGTTCTTCCGGGATCTCTAAATATTCCCCGACACACGGTGTTTTTCCGGTGAATCTGAATAAAAGAACTCAGATACCCCGGTGTCCGAAGCGGTGCCTCTACAAAATACCGGTCCGGATACCTCTGTTCAATCGCATCAAGCAGACGTTCAATATATTTTCTCTCGACAACCATATCCACGTCATCATCCCAGGGAATAAATCCTCCATGCCGGACGACTCCAAGAGCGGTTCCCCCGGTAAGCATATAGGGAATATTTAATTCACTGCACAATTCCGTAATATCTATCGTAATACCATAGACAACCTGCTGCACCTTATGAATCTCCTCCGGTGACAGGCGGTGCTGTCCTTCCGATAATTCCGTTTTAAAAATATCGTTTGTTTGTAAAATAGCCACAACCTACCTCTATCTGCCCGCTTTCATTCTGGCAAATAACTTTCCATTATGTTCTTTCACAAAAGTGATGACGCTTGATTCCATCCAAGCAAGTGTAACATTTTTCCACCGGATAGGCAATAGCATAACCTTCATATATCCCGACCGTGGTTTTGCCAGTGCAAGTGCCTTGTCCACCCGCGGATTGTGCAGCATCTTTCTGATCTCTGCCCGCTGTTCTTTCCCGGAAAGGGTACATTTCGAACTGGTCACATTTGTAATGCATCCCACCATGCGCTCAATATATCTTCTGGCAACCATCTCCTGCGTTGCCGCATTGGTCACCCCCCAGCTGCGAAACAGTTCTTCCATCCAACCCTGTTCTTCCTCTCTCTTTTCGTACATGTCAGCACGATACGCCGCGGTCTCCGACTCTGCGCGTGCACGTATGAAATGATAGTAGGCATTTGTAGAAAACACAACCGATTCCACATGATCCAGATAACTCAGATTAAACGGGAAATCATCCCACAGTGTTTTTGGAAAATACAGTCCGTATTGCCGGATCACATCCATGCGGTACAATTTATTCCACGGTGTATACAGCATGTTTCGGTCAAAATACCGGTATGCCTCTTCCCGAAAATCTTTTGCATCGGTAAACACCCTGTCGTCCCACAGATTTTTTCTGACAAATGATTCTGTCCACAGTAAGTGTCAATATAAAATCCACAGACCACAAGCTGTGCCTGATGCTTCTCGGCAAGTTCGTACATATCCGCAAGCATCTGTGGTTCTGCCCAGTCATCCGAATCCAGAAAATAAACATATTTTCCCTGTGCAATATCAATGGCTGTGTTTCTCGCGCTTGGTGCACCTCCGTTTTCCTTGTGAATCACCTGGATTCTTTGGTTCTTTTTTGCATACTGGTCACAGATTTCTCCGCTTCTGTCGGGAGTCCCATCATCAACGATCAAAAATTCAAACTCGGTAAAGGTCTGCGCAAGAATGCTTTCGATTGCCTTACCCACATATTCTTCTACTTTATACACCGGCATAATGATGCTGATTTTAATGTCGCTCATCACCGTCTCCTTTGACATTTTATTTGATTGCAGTTGTCTGATTCTGATCCACACCTTCGGTGTTTTCTTTCTGGAACAGAATCTTGAATGTCAGGAATAAAATCTTAATGTCCATCCAGACAGAATAATTTTCAATATACGTCAGATCCAGTTTCAGTTTATCATATGGGGTTGTATTATACTTTCCATATACCTGTGCATACCCGGTCAGTCCCGCTTTTTACTTTCAGCCGGAGTACGAATTCCGGAATTTCTTCCGTATACTGATCCGCAATAATCTGACGCTCCGGGCGGGAATTCCCCACAACAGACATCTCACCCTTTAAAATATTAAACAGCTGTGGCAGCTCGTCAAAATGAATGGCCGGATCACACGACCGACCGGCGTAATTCGTGCATCTTCTTTTTGCGGCAAGACGTGCTCCCGCATCCTCGGAATGTGTGGTCATGCTGCGGAACTTGTAGATCATAAACGGCTCTCCGTCTTTTGTCAGCCGCTCCTGCTTGTACAATACCGGACCGTGATCATATAATTTAATGCAAAGTGCAATCACAATCATAAATGGAGAAGCAATTACAATACCGATCAGGGAAATCACAATATCCATCAGTCGTTTTACAAACAGATCTACAATGCCAAGCCCCTGATTCCGGGACAGATACAGCGGTGTATCAAACAGATGAATATCATCCGCTCCACGAAACAGAATATCTGAAATCTTTGGTGTAACATATGTGCGGATAGATTCCTGATAACAGTATTTCATAATCTGGTTGCGTACTTCCGATGGCAGGTCACACAGAACCACCGCATTGTATTTCTGAATCATCGGATACAGCTTTTCATAACCTATCCGGTAACTTTCCGCTGCACAGATATTATACTTGTCCTTTCTGGTATTGATCTTTGCAATCAAATCATCCGGCGAATAATTTCCATATATCACGAGCATCTGGCGCGGCGGATACAGACGCGTATATGCCTTTCGCACCAGTACGACCCACGGAACGATAAATATAATCTCTGTTACCGTCATCAGAAGCAATGGCTGTGGTGGCAGATAATCGTTGGCTACCAGACAGATCTCAAAATATGCAACAATCATCGCAAGAATCACTGCCAATATCTGGGATAATATAATATCCGAAATCCGCATATATCCGATCCGGTATCCTCCAAATATCTTCGTGAAAAAAAGAACACAAAGAGTACATACATACCAATCACTGCCCAGTTACCTCTGTTGAAAAAAGTATTCGCTTTATCCAGCATCGGAATATAGAGCATATACCATACCCATCCGAACATAGCCGCTTCCACCGCAAGCGATATGATATTCGCCGTAAAATTCAATAAATGCTTGTATTTATCTTTCATTAAAACTTTCCTCTAACATGTAGTTTTTCGGTTGTACCCCGCAAAATTTTATTCGCCCAGTCCGCTTTCCACATAAGCGACCAGTTCCCGAAGTGCTCCCTGTTCATCTTCTCCGTCACAGATAAGTGTAATCTCATCTCCGGATTTGATACATGCACCCAGGACGCTGAGCACACTTTTTGGCATTTGCTGTATTTCCGCTGTACTCGAATGTAATCTTGCTATTATATTTCATTGCCTCTTTGCATAAATTTCCTGCCGGACGGGTGCAGTCCTGTAGGATTAATAATTTTTTACTTTTTGGGATACCATAAGAACGCCTCCCTTATAACATAACTTTTGTAATCAGATCAGCTAACTGCTTTGCTTCCTGCTGAATCACTTCCTGATTTTTGCCTTCGATCATTACACGAACCAATGGTTCTGTACCAGATGGACGGATTAGAACCCTTCCTTCTCCGGCAAATTTTTCTCCAGTTCACCGATTGCCTCTGCAATTTCTGAATATTCCATGTAACTTTCTTTTTTTATGGTTCGGCACTTTTTGCATTGACCAATGCCTGTGGCAGCACCTCCATGATCTGTGCAAGTTCTGATAATTTCTTTTGGTTTCCACCATCACCTGCAATAAGTGTAATGCGGAAAGAAGTCCGTCTCCGGTTGTGTTGTCATCCAGAAAATCAGATGACCGGACTGCTCTCCTCCGAGATTATATCCGTTTTCCAACATATTTTCAAGAACATAACGGTCTCCGACTTTTGTTTTCTCCACATGAATTCCCTGTTTTTCTCCCATCAGACTGAATCCCAGATTCGTCATCACGGTGACAACAATGGTGTCCTTTGCAAGTTTTCCGTTTTTTCTTTCAGGAAATTTCCGCAAATCGCCATGATCTGATCTCCATCTACCAGCTTTCCGTTTTCATCTACAGCAAGCATACGATCCGCATCTCCGTCAAATGCAATACCGATATCTGCCTTTTCGGAAACAACTCTTGCACACAGTTCGTCCATATGGGTAGAACCGCAATTGGAATTAATGTTCGTTCCATCCGGATTGGTATGAATAGCAATCAGATTTGCCCCCAGATCTTTCAGCGTCTTAACCGAAGTATAGGAACTTGCGCCTTCTGCACAGTCCACAACGATCTTCAACGCAGACAGATCTACCGGAACCGTCTTTTCTCAAGCGCAATATACTCATCCACAATATCAAACCGATACTCAACCCTGCCGATTCCCGGTCCGATCGGAAAAACAACGTCTTCCATATCATTCGGATCAATGCCTCGATTTCGTCCTCCAGCTGATCGGATAATTTATATCCATCTCCATTAAAAAATTTGATTCCGTTAAATTCCATCGGATTATGGGAAGCAGAAATCACAACCCCTGCATCTACTTTATGTTTCCTTGTAAGATATGCAATTGCAGGTGTCGGGGCAACTCCCACAAAAATAGCATTTGCTCCGACTGAACAAATTCCTGCCATCAATGCATTTGCAAGCATTCCTCCGGAAATTCTTGTATCACATCCAATGATGATTGTCGGCTGGTGGGACTGTTCCTTTGTTAAAACATAAGCGCCCGCCTGACCGAGCTTCATTGCAAGTTCAATTGTAAGCTCTGTCCCCGCAACTCCTCTGACTCCATCGGTTCCAAACATTCTTGCCATAATAATTATAACTCCTTTATATACTTTACTATTCGCCGGTATCCTCACCGCTGTCTGTCGAAGTATCTCCGACCTGTGTATTCTTCGCTTTCACGGTAACGCTGACAGTAATCGGCTGATATGCATAATGATCTTCATCCAGTTTCAGTGAAAGTTCCACCTGATGCGTTCCCTCGCTCAGCTGGGAGGCATCAATGGATGCTGCCAGCTCCGATGCATTCAGCTTATTCAGATCATCCTGCAACCCCACTGATCGTCACAGAAACCTGTGCCTTATCAAAAGATAAGTTCAGGCCGTCCGGCAGACTGTTCACCCTGATATCAGATGTCTGCAGATGATAGGTTCTGGACGCATACGCTTCAATTCTGACGGTTACCGTAACGGATGCCGCAGAAGAATCTACCAGTTCCACGCCGTCCGGCAGATATTCGGAAATATCAATCGTTGTCTTTACATCTTCCCTTGCCCCGCTCACATTGATTACGTTTGCCGGAATTTCAAGTGAAACAAGCGGATTAGTACATTGGATGCCCCTTTCAGTTTCACAGTATCCGGTGTGCTGCTGATCTCCACTACCCGGTATTCCCCGTATGGGGTTCCTGTTGTCGAAAATACAAGCGGTACTTCCTTTACACTCAGGATTTTTTTGCCGAAATCGTCACTGTCGTATTGCTCAGCTTCAGCTGGGTGGTATCCACTTCATTTCCATCCGAATCATAGAGAACCGGAATCACATTATCCGTCAGATTCGATGACATTCCATCCACATCAATCGTAGCCACAACCTTATCTACTTTTTCACAATAGATGCCGGTCCGACACGTTCAAAACATTCGGGTTTGTCACGGAAACTTCTCCGAGGGCATATCCCGATGCCACTTTTCCGCTGGTGTCCGCGGAAATCATAAATCTTCTGCTCATCAGATCTTCAGGGAAAGTTCCATATATTTGTTTTTATTGTTAATGCTCACGGATGTATACGTCCGCTTGGCACTGATCTCGATCGGAACACTCGCCTTATTCCCCTTGTCATTTATGATCAGGCGGTTCATATCTGCCACCGCAGAGAAATCGGTGTCATCAAGTTTTTCAAGTTCACTGCGTTTTCCGGTCACAGTAAAGGTAACCGTGTTGGTTCCGTCCAGCACTTCATAGCACTTGTTCATATCTGTAACTGCGGACGCATTTTCTACCGTTACATTTGTTGTAAATGTTTTTGATTTTTCGGATCATCAATATTATATACAACCAGCCATAAGATAAATGCAAGAACTACAGCCAGAATTTTAAAGCCCAGATTATTCACCAAGGTTTTCAGAATCTTTTTTGCCATTCATAAACCTCCTTTTCAGCAGTCCCAGTTTGGTCATCTGTTGATTTCTGTTCTGCAGATACTTTAATTTGCCTCTCAGAAAATCCGCATTGACATTCCGGTAAATCTGTCCCCGCATAGCGATTGATACCTTACCGGTTTCCTCCGAAACTACGATCGTCAGCGAATCGCTCACTTCACTGATTCCTACAGCTGCACGGTGTCTGGTTCCCAGATCTTTGCTCAGTGTCATACTGTCCGACAACGGCAGATAACAGGTCGCGGAAACCACACGGTCTCCACGTACAATAACCGCTCCGTCATGAAGCGGAGTATTTTTTTCAAATATATTAATTAACAGCTGGCTGCTGATAATTGCATCAATATCAATTCCTGTTCTCACATATTCATTTAACAGGATTTCATCTTCTATTACGATCAGGGCACCGGTTTTTACTTTCCCCATGGCATAACAAGCCTTGATCAGTTCGTCAATTGTGTGGTCGGAAAATTTATTTTCCTCTACTTTCCAAAGTCAAATAACTTTCCCAAAACATTTTTTCCGCCAAGATTCTCAAGTGCCTTCCGAAGTTCCGGCTGGAAAATAATCACCAGGGCCGTCAGTCCAACACTCAACGTATTTTCTGCCAGCCAGAGGATGGTATTCATCTGAAAAGATTGCTGCAACGAGTACAAACAGCAGAATCACGATGATTCCTTTGAACAGATTCCACGCACGCGTATTTTTAATCCAAAGCAGAATATGATAAAACAGGAAGAAAATGATCAGTATTTCCACGATATCCACAAAGGAAAAAGAGATATCCGGCATACCGAACAATCCTGTTGCATTGTCATAAAATTGGCTTAATGTTCCCAGAAAATTTTGCATCTGGCTCCTCTTTTCTTCATTTCATTATTTTGATGCATCGTTCCCCTTATTTGAGTAAATCCTCATCAATGTCCAGTTCTTTCGCAATAACCTTCCGGCTGTTCTCTTCCTCTTCCGGAGACAGCACGGATCTGCTATGGTCAATCCGCTTTCCCATGCTTGCGGTATTTCCGAAATGTTTTACCGTAACCTCACGGACAGCGACCATTTTCTTCGGCACAGCCTTGACATAATAATAGTAATCATCATCCTCAAACTGCACCCGTTCGGTCGCGCATAATCCAGATTCATAAACAGAAACTGAAGGATAAATGCAATAAGCTTGGGGAAATAATATTGCCGACTATCAGCCATAATGTCTTTCCTGTAACTCCAAGAACAATATAACCTACAAATAATCCGGCAATCTGAATAAGCGCACCGGAAATAATTGCCAGTGTCCAGGCATTATCCACTTCCATCCGGCGTATCCCAGAAACTGCCCCACCGAAATATCAAATTTGGAAGAAGACTGTTCCTCATCTGCATTTGCCGCACTCATCAGTGCTCCTGCATTCCGGTGAATTCCGTCCAGGAAATAATAGACAACCGTACCGCATACCACTCCGATCACGGAATATGCACTGC
>VOFG01004301.1_pt1 | contig 38148 bp, 57 predicted proteins | sample 5384171 | NCBI WGS metagenome assembly VOFG01 (sample SAMN12384726, study PRJNA508395) | human gut metagenome | isolation source: healthy gut F | host: Homo sapiens
TGCCGTATTGCTGGCGGAAGGTGATGCCCTGGGTGGAACCTGGCGTCAGGCTGCCGCCACCTTTGTCGCCGTCCCGGCCGGAGGCAGCCCAGGACAGGGCCCGCGCTGCGCCTCAGGGTGCTGACGGTGAAGTAGTCAAGCGGCTCCATGAATTCAAAGGTATAGCGTTTTTCATTACGGTGGCCACCGGCCGTTCTTCATTATGCGCCCAGCCGCCTCCCAGCTGATGCATGGTAAGCGAATGTTCGGGGTCCCCGCCGTGACCAGGGCCCACTGCTTGTCGAATTTCCGGAATACGTCCGCCCAGGTGCATCATACCGGCACGCTCCTTATTACAAAGCAAGGCCATTGTACCACACTGCCCTCAAAGATGGAGATTTTGGCAGGCACATGGTGTGTCCCGCCCGATTGTGGTGCGGAGGCTAAAAGACGCCGGAGGAGACTTCCGAGTGTCTTTGCGCAAATGGCGCAATATATTATTCAATTGAGATAATAGGTAATACAGGCTGGCCGCCGAGCAGGGACACCCTCACGCCTCCGGGCGAGGCATCCGCAAAGCGCTGCTCGGCCCGCTGGGTCCTGGGTGACGCCGTCGCCATGCAGAATCACGGTGATGAACTCCGCGCTCTTGTCCGCCGCCAGAGCTGCCAGCTGATCCAGCAGGGTCTCCAGTTTGATCCGTGCCGAACAGCTTCCTCCCGTCCGTCAGGCCAGATAGTCCCCGGCGCCAGCATGGCGAAGCCGTCGAAATCGGAGTTCCGGCGTTAGGTCACCTGGGCGGCACCACGCCTCCGCCGCCCTCCGTCATGGCCGCCAGGGATCACCTGGGGATCCGGCCTCCGGGTCCACTGCCATCATGGTGGAGATCCCCGGGGCACGGTGCTGGTGGGCACCACGATGACCCTTTTTTCCGTCAGGCCCACGCACCGCTGGGCGGCTATGATGATGTGTTCTTGTTGTTGGGCAGCACGAACACCACCTCGCTGGGGTGCGGTTCACCTCCAGTGGCCTGGTGGAGGGAACCATGGTCTGGGCTGCCGGACATTTACGTGGTCCACGCCCAGAGATCCCGGAAGGTGGCGGCTGTCGTCGCCGGCGCACACCGCCGCGGGAAGCCGTAGTGTTTCTCCGGGCGCTTTCACGCCGCCTCCATGGCCTCCAGCTCCTCCTCCACGGCGTCCAGATCATCGGTGCTCTGGGGCCTGCTTGCCGGCCGCCAGCTCCTCCGCCTGCGCGCATATTGATCTTGGCCAGCTCCAGGGTGCTGTATTTGGCGGCCTCCGTCAGGGCCTGGCTGGGATATCCGTGTGCAATATGGACCTTTGAAGGCTCTTGTCGTCCGCTGATGACCAGGCTGTCGCCGATGTTGTCCAGATATGCCCGGGAAGGGCCGATGGACACGCCCTCCTTCTTGCGCACGATGAACACCGTGTCATAGGTAGCAGATGTCCCTCCAGGCTCAGGGCGCTGAAATCTGCCTTATCCTGGCCTTTTTGTCCTCCCTCCACCTGGGGCAGCTCCTCCCCGCAGGGCCCGCAGCATACTGTCCAGAATGATGAGGTGGTCTTGCTTCCAGGTCCACCACCCCAAATTTTTCAGCACCGGGTTCATGTCGATGGTCTGGGCCAGGGTCCTGCCCGGCGGCAATGGTGCTCCAGCACGTATTCGGCGCTGATTCTCCCTGGGCGGCCTGGGCGGCCTGGGCGGCGGCCAGCCGGGACACGATCAGCACTGCCCTCGGCGGGCTTCATCACCGCCCGCCATAGGCGGTGCGCCACACTCGCCCATGGCGGCAGCCAGGCCGGGCCACATCTCCACCAGGCCCTTGGCGGGACTTTGGAAATGCCCCGAACAGCAGGGACAAAATCACTGCCCCTGGCGCCCTGGCAGCAGGGGCCCCTGCGACGCAGCGCCTCGCCGACGGTGGCGGGCTCGGACTTTTTCAGCCTGCTGGACGGCGGTCTGGATGGTCAGGTTCAGCGTTGGTGCCGCCGGTGTCGCCGTCGGCAACGATCGCGATGTCGCTCTGCTGGGCGACAGCGCCGAAGGCGATCATCATCTGCCTGAAGGCGCTGCCGCTGATTCTATCTGTCATCTCTCGTTACTTCCCGCGTTTACACGGTACGTGGAGTCCAGGCACACATTGACCTCGCGGACCTCCGTAATCTGGTGACGGTGACCACATACTTGACCTCGCTCATGATGGATGGCAGACCGGTACGTTAATTTTTCGCTTTCCACAACGATGTGCAGCTCGATGGAAAACGGTGCTGTCCTCGTTAAGTGACCTCAACGCCTTGCTCATGGCTTCCCGCCGCAGCAGGTGCGCAATTCAGGGGCCGTGTTTGTATCATGCTGCGGTAGGCCAAGCTCCTTGACGCCGAAGCAGCTATGGCCGCCGCGCCGGTATGGTGGGTGAATACCGCGCTGCTGATGGTGATCTCGCCTGACCGGTTTGAACCTAATCATAGCTAACACTGTCTCATAGACTGCCGCCGGAGCGCATGCTGCTAACAATAATATAGGGTATTATATACTATTTGTCCCGGCACTAACAAAGCAGAATATTTTAAACCGATCTGCCGATTTCCGTAACATTTTCTTAACATTTTGACCAAACAAAGACCATTCATTCTGGAAATAGCCGCCCTGTTATTTCCCCGACACTTTTCAGTCCGCCGCCCGGCTGCCAATAGGGGGCAAAGGAGGGTTTGTCCATAAACTTCTGCCACTGTTCCCCGGGAGAAATGGCGTGGCCTCTGGGCCGGGCGGCCCTGACCTGCCTGCTGGACGGCAGCCGCTCCTTCGGCTCAGTGCCCTGGCGTTGCCTTCTGGGGCTTATCACGGCGGCGGCCGGGCCGACCGCCGCCTGTGCTGCGTGCTGGGCTGCGACTGGGCGTTTCGCTTCTGCTCAGGCGGCCCGCGGCAGCGCTGGCGGCGGCCATTCATCTTCTCCGGCAGTACGTTCTTTCGACACGAAATTTTTCCCCGCGGTTTTTCTGACGATGGGATTCTTCTCCGCCCGCTTGAACATAGCGGAGGCGTCGGCGGCGTACAGTCCCTCGCCCCGCTGCTTCTTCACGGTGCTCAGCCCATAGGGCTGGCCCGCGCCGCCCACGCAACCGCCCTGACAGGTCATGACCTCGATCAGGTGATAGAAGCACTTGCCCGCTTCCATATCCGCGATCAGCTCCTTGGCGTGCACCAGCCCGTTGACGATGGCGATGTGCAGCTCCTGTCCGTCCACGTTCAGCTCCACATGGCGGATGGCACCGTCTCCCCGCAGATCGGTGACACGGACGGCCCGCAGCGTATTCTTGCTCTTATCAGGCAGGCAGTGACGCACCACCGCCTCCGCCACACCGCCGGTCACACCGTAGATCACCGCCCGCGCCGCTGCCCAGTCCAAAGGGCAGATCGGGGGATTCCAGCTCCAGCTCCGGGAGATGGATGCCCGCCTCGCGGATCATATCCACCAGCTCCCGGGTAGTCAGCACCAGATCCACATCCGGCCGACCGTTATGCAACGAACTCCGGCCGCGCCGCCTCCATCTTCTTCGCAGTACAGGGCATGATGGCGATGTTGTACGTTGTGCGGCCGTCCGCCTCATCTTTATCGGCGTACTTGTCGCGGATGACCGCCGCGAACATCTCCATGGGCGATTTGCAGGTGGAGATATGCTGCAGATACTTAGGGGCGTTGAACTCCAGATACCGCACCCACGCGGGACAGCAGCTGGTGAACATGGGGAACGGCCCGCCGTTTTTCAGCCGCTGCAAGAACTCCTCGGCCTCGCAGTATGGTGGTCATGTCCGCGCCGAAGTTGGTGTCGTACACCTCATCCACACCCATGAGCTTCAGCGCCGTGGTCATTTGGTCAATGACGTTCACGCCTGCCGGGATGCCAAAGGCCTCACCCACCGCCACACGGACCGCCGGCGCGATCTGCACCACCACACGCTTCTTCGGGTCGTGGATGGCCCCCAGGCCGTGCCGATCTGATCGTTAACGGTGATCGCGCCGGTGGTACACACGGCGGCGCACTGGCCGCAGCCCACGCACTTCGTCTCGCCTCCAGCTTGTTGTCAAAGGCCGGCATCACCTGCAGCTCGCTGCCGCGGCAGGCAAAGTTGAGAATACCCTGCCCCTGCAGCTCCTCGCACACCCGCACGCAGTCGCCGCACAGGATACATTTGTTGGGGTCCCGGAACACCGCGTAGCTGGTGTAATCCCTCTCATACCGGGGCTTATTGTTGGGGAAACGGATATGCCGCACGCCAAAGCGCTGCGCCAGCTCCTGCAAACGGCAGTTGCCGCTCTTGGCACAGGTAGTGCAGGAGCAGTCATGGGCCGCCAGCAGCAGCTCCAGTATCATCCGCCGGTGCCTCAACAGCCGTGCGGTGTTGGTCCTGATCTCCATGCCGTCCCGGGGCTCCATGGAGCAGGAGGCGTCGATCTTCCCGGTCTTTACGTCCTCCACGATACACATACGGCACGCGCCGTGAACGGAAAGCTCGGAGTAATAGCAGAATGTAGGGATGTCGATGCCCGCCTTGCGGATGACGGCCAGCACATTCGTTCCCCGTCAAAGGCACACTCTGGCCGTCGATGATCATAATTCCCTTAGCCATGGCTCACTCCTCCTCTATGGCGTCGATCGCGCCGAACGGGCAGGCGCCCCAGCAAGCGCCGCAGTGGATGCACTTCTCGTTGTCAATGACGTAGGGCATACGGGGCTGCCCGGAGATGGCCTCCATGGGACAGTTCTGGCGCACTTACCGCAGCCCTTACACAGCTCGCTCTTGATCTCCAGTCGGCGCTTACGCCCGTTGCAGATGGGACAGTGGTGGTCCACCACGTGGTTCAGATAATCCTGACGGAAATTTTTCAGGGTGGACATCACCGGCTTGCAGGCCGTCTGTCCCAGACCGCACAGGGCCGTGTCCGTGATGGTATCGCTAAGAGCCTCCAGCAGCTCCAGATCGTCCATGGGGCTTCCCTCGTTGGCGATGATCCGCTCCAGCGTCTCCAGCATGCGCTTCGTGCCCTCCCGGCAGGGCGTGCACTTACCGCAGCTCTCCTTTTGGGTAAAGTGCATAAAGAACCGTGCCACCTCCACCATGCAGGTGTCCTCGTCCATGACCACCAGTCCGCCGGAGCCGATGATGGCGCCCAGCTTCTTCAGCGAGTCGAAGTCCATGGGATAATCCAGATGCTCCTCGGTCAGGCATCCGCCGGCGGGCCCGCCGATCTGCACAGCCTTGAACTTCTTACCGTTCTGGATGCCGCCGCCGATGTCGAAGATGATCTCCCGCAGCGTGGCGCCCATGGGCACCTCCACCAACCCCGTGTTTACCACATTGCCCGTCAGAGCGAAGGTCTTGGTGCCGGCGCTGTCCCCGGTGCCGATGGTGCGATACCACCCCGCGCCCCGGCGGATGATGCCCGGCACGTTGGCGAACGTTTCCACGTTGTTCAGCACCGTGGGCTTGCCCCACAGGCCCTGATCCACGGTACGGGGCGGCTTGGTGCGGGGCATGCCCCGCTTGCCCTCGATGGACGCGGTCAGGGCGCTGCCCTCGCCGCAGACGAACGCGCCTGCGCCCCGGTTGATGTGGATGTGGAAGCGGAAGCCGCTGCCCATAATGTCGTCGCCCAGCAGTCCGGCCTCCGTGGCCTTGTCGATGGCCACCTGCAACCGCTTCACAGCCAGGGGATATTCGGCGCGGACGTAGATATAGCCCTCCGTGCCGCCGGTGGCCACACCGGCGATGAGCATACCCTCCAGAATGGGTGGGGTCGCCCTCCATCACGGAGCGGTCCATAAACGCGCCGGTCGCCCTCGTCGCCGTTGCACACGATGTACTTCACGTCGGACCGTTGCGCCGCACGCTCTCCCACTTGCGCCCGGCGGGGAAGCCGCCGCCGCCCGTCCCGCGCAGGCCGGAGTCGGTGATCTCCTTGCAGATGGATTCCGGCGTCATGTCGAACAGCGCCTTTTCAAAGGCGGTGTAGCCGCCCTTGGCGATGTATTCCTCAGATCCTCCGCGTCGCTTGTGCCGCAGCTCTTCAGCACCACCCGGTGCTGCTTTTGTAAAGGGAATATCCTCCTGCCGGGGGTAGGACACGCCGTCCTGATGATAGGTCAGCCGTTCGATGATCTCGCCGCCCAGCAGCGTTTTCTCCACGATCTCATGGCAGTCCTCCGGCTTCACGTGGATATACATCACGCCCATGGGCTCGATGTGTACCAGCGGCCCCATCTCACAGAACCCGTGGCAGCCGCTCATCTTCACGTGCAAGCTCTTTTTCCTCATCGCCGTGGTGGGCCAGCCCCACGTATACCGGCAGGGCGCGGCTCTCGCACTCCCGCCGCAGCTCCTCATACACCTTCATGGACCCGCTGGCGATACAGCCCGTACCGGCACAGATCAGCACGTTCAGCGCCTCCCGGCTTCTGTTCAGCGCCTCCTGCGCCTGCTGGCGCAGGGCGTGAAACCCGGCGCGTGTCAAGGTAGGCATCAGGCCTCCTCCTTTCCGCGAATGGCCTCCAACTCCGCCAGCGCCGTCTCCGGCGTCATCTTGGCGTATACCTCGCCGTCAACCGTCATCACCGGCGCAAGACCGCAGGCACCCAGACAGGCCACCGTCTCCAGCGTGAACATAGCGTCATCCGAGGTCTTGCGCTTGCCCTCCAGCCCCAGGTACTCCCGTATCGCGTCATAGATCGGCCCGGACTTGCGGACGTGGCACGCCGTGCCGTCGCAGACCTTGATAATGTGCTTGCCCTTGGGCTCCAAGGGAGAAATTCTCGTAAAAACGTGGCCACGCTGTATACCCGTGCCACGCTGATGCCCAGCATATCCGCCACCAGTTCCATATTCTCTTGGCTCAGGTAGTTCTCCGACGCCTGTATCTCCTGCAAAATGGCGATGAGCTTCGCGCTGTCACAGCCGTGTGAACGGACGATCGCCTCCGTTCGCTCCTGCTCAGGTCTCATATTCACTCCTCCTAAAAGCGGTGTTGCGGGCGTGCTCACCCACATTGTTAATTCGGTAACACTCCACCCGTACTGTACCATAGAACCGCCCCCCGCGCAACCGCAAAGGCGAAAATTTCTCACCCTGCGAAAAATTCTCTGTCTTATACAAAAACCCCCGCGCCTTTTTTTGCGCCAAACGCCAAAACAGGGAACGGGCCGCCTCCCGGCGGCCCGTTCCCCTTGCCGATAAACGCTTCTCGATACGACAAGCAGTTCTTTTTACGCAGGGGGGCTCGAGGGGCAAAGCCCGCCTCGAATAAGATCAAATGTCGCGCAAAGCCTTGCCTTGCAAGGCGTGCGTGGAGCAGCGACTATTTTCGTGCCGCAAGGCGGCACAAAAAATAACGACATTATTTCAGGCTGCCGAAAGAGCCAGGCTTTTTCGACAGCCTGAACGGGCCGCCTCCCGGCGGCCCGTTCCCTGGCAACAGGTTTACATAATACCAGACTTCTTTTTCCCCTCCGCGATGGCCTTATTCAGCCGCCGTGCGGGTAGTAGACCACCAGCCCGAACGCGGTGAACACCACGCACATCCCCAGCAGGATCGCCGCGCGCAGCGATACGTCTGCCCGTACATCCCGCCGATGGTCTCCGCAGCATATCCATCCCGTAATGGAACGGCATGACGGGGTACAGCCTCTGGAACAGCTCCGGCAGCACGTGGATGGGATACGACCCGCCCGACCCGGCCACCTGCAATGACCATGATGATCACCGACGCGGCCATGCCCACGTTGTCCAGCGCGTACACCAGCGCGTAGTTCATGGCGGCGAAGTTCAGCGAGCACACGCAGCAGCCCACCACGAACAGCGCCGGCTCTGCCACGGTCATGCCCACGAAATGCAGACACCCGAACGCCGTGACCAGCGCCTGGGCCATGGCCATCAGGAAGAACACGGTAAACCGCCCGAAATACCGCTGGATGGCCGGGCAGCCCGCGAACTCCTTCTGTGTCACCGGCACTTTGATCATCACCGCGGTAAGCAGACTGCCCACGAACAGCGCCAGCATCACGTAATACGGCGCCATGGCCGAGCCGTAGTCCTTGATCTCATAGATGATCTCCGTGTTCAGCTGCACCGGGAGCTGAGATAGTCCGCCATGTGGCGGAATCCGACTCCATCAGCTCACAGAACCGCTGGAACGCGCCGCTGTCGGTGATGCGCCGCAGGTCGTCCTCCATGTCCGCCAGATAGCCGTTCACCGTGGTGGTCAGGGCGATGGCCGCGTCCAGCGTGGGCTGGGTGGTGGCCACCGCGTCGGCGTAGGCGTACAGCGAGCCGTCCACGCTGTTCAGGCTGGCGGACGCGGCAGCCAAAAGCTGCTGTAAGGCCCGCAGCTTGCCCTGCGCCTCCGCGCCGGTGGTGTGCAGATAGTCGTTCACCGCCTGATTGGTCTTCAGCGCGGCCATCCGCAGATCCTCCCGTACCACTTGCATCGCGTCCAGCACCGGGCCGCGCATCTCGGCGATGCTCAGGTCGTCCACCGCCGCGTCCAGCGCCTCCAGATCGGCGATGGCCGTCTCCAGCTGTGCCTGCATCTCCCGGGTCGGTGGTGGCGGCAGCCTGTGCCTCCAGCGCCGCGATGGCCGTCTGTAGCTGCTGGTGCAGCTGCGCCTTGCATCTGCGCGTCCGCCGCCGAGGTGTCCGCCGCCCGCAGCAGCGCGTCCACGTCGTCCAGCGCCTTGTATGTGTTTGTCCAGCACCGTCAGCAGGTCGCCGCCGGTCTCATCGGCGGCGGACAGCCTGCCGGTGTCGATCAGATGCACCGTGCTCCCGGCGGCGGCATAGCCGCTGTCCATGGTGTCCCGTGCGTCGCCGATGGTGATGGCCGCCGCGTCCAAAGGGACTCCGCCCCGTCCATCACGTCCTTCAGCGACACCAGCACGGCGTTGAGCTGCGTCATCTGCTGCTGTGCGTCCTCCAGCCGTCCCAGCAGGTTGTCCGCGATGTCCTGCCCGTCCAGCCCCCATGGCCTTGAACACAGACCCGGCGGTGGTCAGCGCGTCCGCTACCTTGCCGATGACGGTGGTGTTGATCTGCTCCTGCACGGCGGTCTTGGCCTTGCTGGTGATCTTGGGCGCGATGGCGTTCTTCTTCTCGTTCTCGTAATACTGTATCTGCGGGTGGCGCAGCTCGCCGGACAGAATGCTGACGAAATCGCCGGTGAACTCGTGGGGCACTACCAGCGCGGCATAGTACTCGCCGGACTCCACCCCGCCCAAAGCCGTCTCCGCGTCATCCACGAACACCCAGCCCATCTGGTCGTTGCTCTCCAAGCCCTGCAAGACCAGCTCACCGATGTTCACGTGCAGGCCCACCACCTCGCAGCCGTCATCCTCGCTGGCCACCGCCACCTTGATGCGGCTGGTGGAGGCCGGGCCGTAGGGGTCCCAGTTGGACAGGATGTTGAACCAGGCGTACAGGCAGGGCACTAAGCACAGTCCCAGCAGCACCACCACCGCCACCACGCTGGAGGTGATGCGCCGCCAGTCGGAGCGGAAGATGTTCCAAATGTTCTTCATGCGTCCACCTCCCCGTCATGGCCGGGCTTCGTGCCCCGGCGCAGGTCGTCGGACAGGTTCTGCGGCGCCGCCGTCAGCAGCGACAGGTCGTCGGCCAGCTTCTCCGGGTCTTGCAGCAGCTTCTCCAGCACCGGGAGGCCGCGCCGCCCTGCTGTGCCGTGCCGCTCTGCACTTCATCCGGTATCCGCTCCGCGGTCCAGGCTGCCTCCGCCTCCCCGGCGGGCGCGGCCATGGGTCGTCTCCGGCCTTGCTCTGCACGGCGGGGACGCCGTCTCTCCGGTCTCCGATACGGGCGCGTTCTCCTCACGCTGTCCCGCGCCGCAGCAGGTCGGGCAGCCGGGGCATACGGGGCAGGCTGGGCAGCTCCAGCAGTGCGCCCAAGCTCTCCTGCTCCATTTGGGTGATGTACTCCAGCTTCTTTGCAGCTCATAGTCGGCGTACTCCACGGCGATGAGATACGCCGCCACGCCGAACATGGACACGATCCACAGCATCAGGGTGAACACCTTGTTGCCCTCCGCCAAAAACATGAGCAGCATCAAGCCCAGCGTCACCGCCACCAGCATCCGCATCCCGTTGCGGATGCGCCGCCGGTTGCTCTGGTGCAGGGCCGCCACCTCCGCCAGTAAGCGTTCGTATAATTCGTGGTATTCCTTTTCCTTAGACATGGTCCTGCACCTCCTTTCACAGCAGCTCCGTTTCTTCCAGCTTCTCCTCCATGAAGTGGTTCAGACCCATGAAGGGCGGCGCACCAGCAGCCCGATCAGCAGCGCCGCCGCGGCAAACAGCAGCAAAAAGGCCAGCTGCTGCCCGTAGTAGCTGCCGTACATCCCGCAGATGCACTCCCGCATAGCGTCAATGGCGTAGGGGAAGGGGAAGAAACGGTATATTTTCTGATAGATCTCCGGCAGCAGCTCAATGGGGAACGTGCCGGACGAGCCCGCGATCTGCATCACCATGATGACCACCACCAGCGCCTTGCCCACGTCGCCGAAGGACAGCGCCATGGAGTAGATCAGCAGACTGAACGTAAACGCCGTCAGCGATGCGGTCAGATACATCGCCCCGGATGGAGACACTGCACGCTTCAATAGATACAGGTCGCCGGTGACGATGATGGCCGCCTGAAGCTGGCTCATAATGAAGAAGAGGAGATACCGCCCGAAGAACAGCTCCGCTGGCCGGGGTTCACAAGCCCCTCCGTGCGGGCGTGTACCTTCCAGAATGGAGGACAGTATCACGCCGCCCACCCAAATGGCCAGCACCGAGTAGAACGGCGCCATGGCAGAGCCGTAGTTCTCGATGGGGTAGACCGCGTTCACGGTGGTCTGCACCATCTCCGGAAGTATTCGCCGTAGGCTGCCGGGTCGCCGCCCAAAATGTCGATGAGGATGTCCAGATAGCCGTCGCCGTCCAGGCCCTGCAATTTGTCAATGGTGTCGGACAGGGAGGATACCATCCTCTCCGTGGCGGGCCGCAGCAGCCCCATGGTCACGTCCAGCGCCTGGGACGTGTCTCCCAGCGCGGTGCGGATGTCCCGTGCGTCCGCTGCCAGCTCCGCCACGCCGTCCAGCGTGTCCGCAAGCTCTGTCATCACCAGGTTCAGGTCGCCGCGCAGCGCCTTGGCCGTCACCGGCAGCTTATCCGCCATGGTACGCAAAGACTTCACCAGCGCGTCACAGTCCGCCAGCAGATCCTGGGTGTCTGCCGAGGTGGCCAGCTCGGTTCAGCATGGAGGCCAGGTCGGCGCACCGGCTGGCCAATGCCCGGCTGGGTCTGCGCCTCGCCGGAGGGCATACTGTCCGCCAGCTTCGTCAGGTCGCCGGACAGCTTTTCCATGTCCTGGCCGCGTCCAGCGCGGCCTGCTGGGCTCTCCAGCTCTGGGGCGTTTTCAATGGCACTCTCCAGCCTTCTCCAGCGCCCGCTCCGCCTTCTCCGCCGCCACGTACAGCGCCCGCTGTATCTCCGCTGCCGACTGCTGGAGCTGCCCGCTGTCGGGCAGGCTCTTATTCATGTTGGCCAGCGCCGCCTCCAGCGCCGCCGCGTCCTGAGCGGACACACCGCCGGTGCTGCCCGCCGCGTCAAAGGCGTCCATCATCCGGCGGCTGGCGGCCAGCAGATCCTGGGCCTGGTACAGCAGTCCCTTCACCGCCGACTCCGGGTCGTCCTCCGTCAGGTCGGCGGCCAGCAGGTTGCTCTGCTCCATAATGCCGCTGATGACCACCTCCAGATAGTTCTCGCTGATGGAGCGCTTCAGGCTCTCCACCGCCGTGTCGGTGATCTTGGTCGCGACGGCGTTCTTCTTGGCGTTTTCGTAATAGGTGATGGCGGGTTTGCCCGTCCAGTCCGTCAGCATGCGGTACATCTTGCTGGAAAAGTCCTCGTCAATGACCACGGCGGCGTAGTAGTCCCCGGCGCACGCCGTCAGTGGCCTCCTGCTCCGTGTCCACGATGACCCAGTTGATGGACGTGGCCTCCCGCAGGTCGTCCACCACGTCCTGCCCCTTGTCGACCGTATGTACCGTCGTCGTCATATCCCTTGTCCAGCGAGGCCACAGCGATGGAGATGCCGCCGGTGTTGCCGTAGGGATCCCAGTTGAGTAGATGTTCAGCCAGGCGTACAGGCTGGGCAGCAGCACGATGCCCACCACCACGGCACAGGCGAAAAAGCTCCGGCTCAGGGAGCGCAGGTCTGTGCAAAAGACCCTCCAAATATTTCTCATAACGCCTCCTTGAAGGATACCGATAAAATTACATTCTACATTATACAGGAAACGCACAGGGAAAAATCTACACACTTTCAAATTTTTTGCAAGATTTTTCCTGATTTTTTCCCAAAAAGTTCTTTCAAGGTCATTCAAGTTTTTTTCAAGCTGTTTTCGGGCATTTCGTACCAAAAATAATGAAAAGTGACGCCGCAAACGCGGCGTCACTTTGTCACACAGGGGGCATTTACATTCTTCCGCTGACGCGGAGACGGTTGAGCGCACGGGCCAGATTCCCTTGTGCCAACTGGTATTTCCGCCATGCTGCGCTTCTGCCGAAGCTGCTCCTCCGCCTCCTCCCGGGCGCGAGGATGGCGATGATATCCTGCAATTCGCGGTATTTCTGCAAGGTCGCCTGCACGCTGCGCGCGATGCGGTAGTGCCGCTCGCCCACGATATCCTCTTCCAGAATGCGGGAGGACGATTCGAGCGGGTCGACCGCGGGATATAAGCCCTGTTCGGCGATCTTACGGCTCAAAACCGTCGTCGCGTCGAGGTGGGTGAACGTCGTCGCCGGAGCAGGGTCGGTCAGATCGTCCGCGGGAACGTAGACCGCCTGCACGGACGTGATCGAGCCGCTCTTGGTCGAGGTGATGCGCTCCTGCAGCTCGCCCATTTCGTTGGCGAGCGTCGGCTGATAGCCGACGGCGGAGGGCATGCGGCCGAGCAGGGTCGAGACCTCGCTGCCCGCCTGCACAAAGCGGAAAATATTGTCGATGAACAGCAGCACGTCGCGCTGCTCCTCGTCGCGGAAGTATTCGGCCATGGTAAGGCCTGTCAGCGCCACGCGCATACGAACGCCGCGGCGATGTTGTGGATGAGTTCCTGAATGAGCACCGTTTTGCTTCTGCTGTTCATCTGGCGGAGGTCGCCGATCACAGGGCCGAAATGCGTGATAGTTCCTTGTTTCATCTCGCCCTCCTTTTCTTTCTTGCTGCGCTGGGCGCGCTCACCGGCGGAGACCTCGGTGATCTCCTGGGTGATGGCGGCCTGACGCGCCCGGTTGAATTGAACGGACAGGTCCTTCCAGCAGCTCCTCCGCGTTCTGATCCGCCGCGTTCATGGCGGTCATGCGGGCGCTCTGCTCGCTGCAGAAGCTGTCCACCAGCGCGCTGTAAATATATCCGGTCAGGCAGCTGCGGGCGGCGTTGTTCACCACCGCGTTGGGGAGGGGATGAACTCGTATACGTCGTCCTTCGCCGTGTTGGCGGCAGCGGCGATGAACCGCTCGGTGCAGCGGCAGCAGCTGTGCCTGACGCACCACGGCCTCCAGCCCGTTCTTCATGTCGGTGTAGATCACCACCACGGCGTTGATCTCACCCGCGTCATACCGCTCCAGCAGCAGCTCGGCGATCTGACGGGCGCGGCCCAGGTGGGGTTCTGCGCCGTGTAGAGAAAGCTCTTCTCAATGGGGATATTCCGCTGGGCGAACCAGCGGCGGGCCATACTGCCCACCACATAGAGCACGGTGTCCGGGTGGTCGGCCATGTACTGCTGCGCCTGCCGGATGGCGTTCTGGTTGTACGCGCCGGCAAGGCCTTGTCCGCTGTGATGAGAAGGCAGGCCGGACGCAGTACCTCCTCCTGGCGGGCTGCTGTACCGGCTCAAGGTAGCGGCTCTCGATGGTGCTGTCGGCGTTGAATACGCGGCCGATCTCCGTTTGCAGCGCCTGGAAGTAGGGGCGGGTGTTACCCAGCTCCTGCTTGGCCTTTCCGCAGCTTGGCCTGGGAGATCAGATACATGGCGTGGGTGATCTTCTGGGTCTGCCGTACGCCTCCGATGCGCCGGCGGATCTCACTGGTGCTGGCCATGCGCTCACCGCCCGCCTGCACGCCGGTAGCGCTCCAGCGTGGTGTTTGCAAAGTCGGTGATCTGCTTGCGCACCTCGTCGGTCAGGGCCGCGCCGCCGTCCAGATCCTGCAGCAGGGGCTGCTGGGCGCTGTTGAAGCGCGGCAAGGAGGTACTTCTGGAAGTCCAGCACCTGGCCGATGGGCAGCTTCTGATAGATGCGGGCCATGGCTGTCACCAGCGTGACGATCTGCTGCCCCTGGCTCAGCGGTGCGCTGCGCCCCTGACGCAGAATGTACATCAGGCTCTGGCCGTATGCCAGCTGGCTCTTCGTCTCCTCGTCCAGGTCGCTGGAGAACTGGGTAAACACCTCCATCTCGCGGTACTGGGCCAGGTCGAGACGCAGCGTGCCCACGGCCTTTTTCATGGCCTTGGTCTGCGCCGCGCCGCCCACACGGGACACGGACAGACCCACGTTGACCGCGGGGCGGTGTCCGGAGAAGAACAGGCTGCTCTCCAGGAAGATCTGGCCGTCGGTGATGGAGATGATGTTGGTGGGGATGTAGGGCCGACACGTCGCCCGCCTGTGTCTCCACGATAGGCAGGGCGGTCATGCTGCCGCCGCCGCGCTCGTCGCTGAGACGGGCGGCACGCTCCAGCAGGCGGGAATGCAGATAGAACACATCGCCGGGGTACGCCTCACGTCCGGGGAGCGGCCCAGCAGCAGGCTCAGTGCGCGGTAGGCGATGGCGTCTTGCTCAGGTCGTCATAGACGATGAGCACGTCCTTGCCCTTTTGTGCATGAAGTACTCGCCGATGGCAGCGCCGGCATAGGGGGCGATGTACTGCATGGACGCGGACTCGCCCGCGCCGGCGCAGACGATGGTGGTATAGTCCATCGCGCCGTGGCGGCGGAGCAGCTCGGCGATCTGGGCCACGGAGCTGGTCTTCTGGCCGATAGCCACGTAGATGCAGATCATATCCTTCCCCTTCTGGTTCAGGATGGTGTCGACAGCGATGGCGGTCTTACCGGTCTGGCGGTCGCCGATGATAAGCTCACGCTGGCCGCGGCCGATCGGGAACATGGAGTCGATGGACAGGATGCCGGTCTGCATGGGGGTGTTCACCGGCTGGCGGTCGATGATGCCGGGGGCGGGACTCTCGATCATGCGGTAGGCATCCACGGGGATGTCGCCGCCGCCGTCGATGGGAGCGCCCAGGGCATCCACCACGCGGCCAATGATGGCATCGGACACGCCGATGCCGGCGGTTTTGCCGGTGCGGTACACCACTGTGCCCTCGCTGACCTCCTCCACGCGGCCGAACAGGATGCAGCCGATGCGGCCCGGACGCAGCTCCTGCACCATGCCGCGGATGCCGCCCTCAAAGAGAAGGATCTCGCCGTAGGTGGCGCTGTCCAGCCCCTCCACGTAGGCGATACCGTCGGCCACGGAGAGCACATGGCCCTCCTCCCGGGCGTACACCTCCGGCGTCCAGTCCCGGACGGTGTCGCGGATGAGGGAGATGACATTCCCCTCGCCGGGGCGGAGAGACGCCAGCTTATCCTTCCAGCTGGGTCAGGCGGCCCTCGGCGGTCCAGTCGATGATCTCACTGCCCAGGCGGATGCGGAAGCCGCCGGCGGCGGTCTTGTCCTCCTGCCAGGTCAGGGACACGGGCTTGCCGTACTTTTTCGTCAGCACTTCCTCCAGGCGGCGCTGCTGGGCGTCATCGGGAGGGCAGGCGCTGAGCAGGGGAAGCCGTCAGGCGGGCTCATTGTTCATGACTCTCCTCCCCTTCGGCGGCGTTTACAAAGCTGTCGTAGGCGCGGGCGGTCTGGGCGGCCAGGAGCTTCTCCATGGCGTCCTCGGCGATGGACACGGCCTCGCGGTTGGCCTCGGCCACGATCTTTTTCCGGTCGTTCTCCGCATTTTCGCGGGCGGCGGCCAGGAGCTTGTCGGCCTGCTGCTGGGCAGCGGTACGCTGCTGCTGGGCGAGGCCTCCTCGGCCTCCTTGGCGGCGGCGGCACGCTTCTCCTCCAGCTCGGCGTCAAAGGCGGCCTCGCGCTGCTTCATAGCCGCCTCCAGATCGGCGGTGGGCTTCTCCCGCTCCTGGGCGGCGCTCTCCATGTCGGCATAGTGCTTCTCGCGCTTGGCCATGAAGCTCTTCACCGGCTTGAACAGCAGCAGGTACAGTCCGCCCACCAGAATGGAGAAGTTGAAGAAGTGCAGCAGGATCTGCTGCCAATCAATATTCAGTGGGATGTTACTCATAGCGTTACTCTCCGTTCCTTACAGCACAAAGATGATGAGGATGACGGTCAGCAGGGCGTAGATAACGACGGTCTCCAGGAACACCAGGCCCAGCATCATGGTGGTACGGATCTTGCCCTCGGCGTCGGGCTGGCGGGAGATGCCCTCGGCGGACTTGGCGACGGCGATGCCCATGCCGATAGCGCCGCCGGCGGCGGCCACGCCGATGGCGATGCCGGAGGCGATCGCCTTGGCGCTCACGCCGCTGTCGGCGGTCTCCTCGGCGGCGGTGACAGCCGCGCCGTCAGCGGGAGCGGTGTCGGCAAATACGGTCACGGTCAGCATAGCGGTCAGTGCCAGCACCAGGCACAGCAGCAGGGCAAAGGCCTTCTTATTGAACAGCTTTTTCATGGTTTCTCTTTCCTCCGTCAGTTATTTACAGTTTCAGCTTTGATTTTTTTGTTTTTCTTGGGCTTGGGCGCGTGCTTTTCCGTGGTCTCTCCGTAGAACAGGGAGGTCAGGGGTGGTCAGCACGTAGGCCTGGATCAGCGCGTGGAGCATGGTGAACAGCACGGCGATGATCACCGGCAGCACAAAGCTCATGGTCACATAGTAATAAACCAGCTCCGTCACCAGCAGGCCGCTGAGCAGCGCGCCGAACAGTCGGAAGCTCATGGAGATGGGCAGGGAGAAGTCCTTCAGGGCCTTGCCCGCGCCCTTGAGGCCGTTGGCCACGATGCCGCCCACCAGGATCACGCCGTAGGACAGGCAGCCCAAGGAGATGGCCGCATTCACGTCGGACAGCGGGGCCGGCAGCGCGATGGTGTGTCCGCCCGTGGTGATGGCCTGGAAGCCAAACAGCTCAAACAGCGTGCCGATGAAGATATACACGCCAGCGCCGAAGATGTACGCGCCCAGGAACTTGTTGCGGTGGGGGCTGTTGTCTTTCGCCATGCCGTCAAACAATCCCACCACCGTCTCCAGCGCCAGCTGGAGCTTGCCGGGGACGAGCTTGAACCGGGGAATGACGAACAGACGCAGCAGCAGCGCGGCCACCAGGATGACACCCACCACCACCAACGAGGATATGTAGGCGGGGTTCACGTCCTTCAGCCCGAACAGGCTGATGTGGTTCGTGCCGTGGAGCACCGCGTCACGCATGGCCTCCTGCACCGATTCCGACTTCCCGTGTCCGGGGATGAGCAGAGAACCGGCCAGGAACGCCGCGGTGATGAGAAGCCACACCACGATGAACCTTGTTTTCTTCTTTTTTCCATTCTTCTTTCACCTTTACAATACGGTCTGTGTTCGTGCCGCGTCGCGCTGTATGGCGGCAGAAGCGGCGCGGCCACGGTGGGCGGTGTGTCGTGTCCTGTGGCGGTTTTCTTAACGGAAACTTAGCACGGCCCATCAATGTCTTGACGCTTCCTTTTAATTATACTGAATTTCCAGGTGTATGACAAGAGTTTTTTGTTGCAAAAAGCACAATATGCGAGGAAAATCGACAAGAAGCCGGGCATTCTCCTGAAACTGCGAGGAAGCCGCCCGCCGGGCGGCTTCCTCGCAGTTTTGTTCTCTATTTTCCCTGCCGCTTTTTCGCAAAGGCGGCTTTCTTTTGGGGGACATTTTCCCCTTCTGCACCGGCTGGCGGGCGGTGGGGGTGCTGCGGCGGCCGCGGTTGCCGGTGGTCTCCTTTGCCCTTGCGCCGGGGGCGGCGCTCCGGCGGCTCCGGCTTTTCCGGCTTGGCGGCGGGCTGACCGTAGGAGCTCGCCCTTGCGCGGGCGGAGCAGGCACTTTTTCTCGTAGCCGATAAGGTCGGTGCGGCCTGTTTCCTCCAGCGCTTCCACCACCAGCGCCCGCTTTTCGGGCCGCGACCACTGGAGCAGCGCCCGCTGCATGGCCTTGTCCTTGGGATCCTTGGCCACGTAGACCGGGGACATATTCCGGGGGTCGATGCCGGTATAGTACATGCAGGTGGACATGGTGCCGGGGGTGGGGTAGAAGTCCTGCACCTGCTCCGGCTGGTGGCCGGTGCGCTTGAGGAACACCGCCAGCTCCACCGCATCGTTGAGGGTGCAGCCGGGGTGGCTGGACATGAGGTACGGCACAAGGTACTGCTCCGTGCCCCGCTCCTCGTTGAGCTTGCGGTACTGATGCCAGAATTTCTCGAACACGTTGAAATGGGGCTTGCCCATATAGTCCAGCACGGAGCTGACGCAGTGCTCCGGCGCGACCTTCAGCTGGCCGGAGATGTGATAGTTCACCAGTTCACGGAAGAACGTCTGATTTTTGTCCTTGTCCTGGAGCATATAGTCATAGCGGATGCCGGAGCGGACGAACACCTTTTTGATGCCGGGGATCTGCCGCATTTTTTGCAGCAGCTCCGTGTACTCCGAGTGGTCCGCGTCCAGATTGGGGCAGGGCTCGGGGGCAAGGCAGCTGCGGTTTTTGCACATACCGCACCGCTTCTGCTTCTGGCAGCTGGTGTGGCGGAAGTTGGCGCTGGGCCCGCCCACATCGTGGATGTAGCCCTTGAACTCCGGGTCGTGGGTCAGCAGCTCCGCCTCCTCCAGCACGGACTGGATGGAGCGGCTGGTGACCATGCGGCCCTGGTGGAAGGCCAGAGCGCAGAAATTGCACCCGCCGAAGCAGCCCCGGTTGTGGGTGATGGAGAAGCGAACCTCCTCGATGGCGGGGATGCCGCCGGTATACATGGGGTGTACCTCCCGGGTATAGGGCAGGGCGTACAGCGCGTCCAGCTCCTCCCGGCGCAGGGGACGGGCCGGCGGGTTCACCACCAGCGTCCGGCCCTGACAGGGCTGTAGCACGGCACAGCCCCGGATAGGGTCGTGCTCGTCGTATTGGATCTTGGTGGCTCTGGCGTAGGCCGTCTTGTCGGCGCACACCTCCTCATAGGAGGGGCAGTCCGCCCGGTGGAACTTCAGCTCGCCCACCCGGTCGGTGATATAGGCCGTGCCGGGGATGTCGGTGATGTCCGACACCGGCGTTTTCTTCGCCAGCCGCCGGGCGATCTCCACCGTGGCGCTCTCGCCCATGCCGTATACCAGCAGATCCGCCGGGGCATCAAAGAGGATGCTGCGGCGCACCTTGTCGTCCCAGTAGTCATAGTGGGCAAAGCGCCGCAGGGACGCCTCCAGTCCGCCGATGACGATGGGCGTGTCGGGGAACGCCTCCCGGGCTCGGTTGGCGTAGACGATGGTGGGCCGGTCGGGCCGCTTGCCCATGACACCGCCCTCGCTGTAGAGGTCGCGGGTACGGCGGCGCTTGGCCACCGTGTAGTGGGCTACCATGGAGTCCAGGTTGCCGCCGCCGATGAGCACGCCGTACCGGGGCTTTGCCCATGGCCCGGAATGCGTCCGCCGTGTGCCAGTCCGGCTGGGGCAGGATGGCCACGCGGTAGCCCTTGCTCTCCAGCAGGCGGGCGATGAGGGTCGTGCCGAAGCTGGGGTGGTCGATGTAGCCGTCCGCCGTCACCACCAGGAAGTCGTAGTAGTACCAGCCCCGGTCGATCATTTCCTCCCGGCTGACGGGGAGGAACTCCACGCCTTTGGTCATACCGTTCTCCCCCTTCACCGCATATAGGCCGCCGGCAGCGGCGGCAGGACGCAGCGGGTGTCCTTCACCATTTCGTCACCCTCGGCGGCCACAAAGCCCAGCCGTGCAAAAGCTTAACAGCCGGCAGCGCCCGGTCGGCACAGGTCAGCCGCAGCCAGGGCAGTGCCTGATGGCGGCAATAGCGCAGCACCTGTCCCATAGGCGGAACGCCCAGCCGCCTGCCCCGCCACTGGGGCAAGGATATACCCAGGTCTCCGCAGGCCGTCCGCCTCCCGGCGGAAGCTGAACGCACCGATCAGCGCATCGCCGTACCAAATGCCCGTGGCCTCGTCGCCCGCGGGCACGCCCAGAAACGGCCACGCTCCGTCTCCGGCAGGGGGCGGTATTCCGACCCCTGATCCTTCATACGCCCATCCTGCCACCATGTCTGCTTGGCGAATGTGGACAGGCCGCGCTCCGCCAAGTGGCTGTTGTCGTCCCGGTATTCCACCGGAACGTGCCGTTCTGCCACGTCAGCAGAGACACCGCCGTGTTGTCACCGTGGGGTTTCGTCCCCTACCTCCGCCAGCGACAGCCCTTGCAGCACGCCCAGCACGATACGCAGGGCCGCGCCGTGGGAGAATACCGCCACCGTGCCGCCGTCGTGGGCCTCGGCTATGCGGCGCAGGGCCGGAACAAAGCGATCCACCAGCTGCTGGGCCGTCTCCGCGCCCTCGGCGCACCACAGGTCCAATCGGCTGCTGAAGTGATCCATCTCCTCCGGATACCGGTTTCGCAGCTCCTGCCAGGTCTGATCCTCCCAAACGCCCAGCCGGATCTCCCGGAACGATGGCTCAAGATGCAGCGGCAGCCCCTTGGGCAGCCAGATGGCCTGGGCGGTGATCTGGGTGCGGTACAGGTCGCTGGCATACACCGCGTCGATGGGAACGTCCGGAAGCGCTCCCGCAGAGCGTCGATTTGCCGGTAGCCCCGGTCGTTGGTGATAAGCCCGTTGTGGTGGCCGTGGGCTATGCGGTAGATATTTCCCTCCGCCTCGGCGTGGCGGATCAAATACAGCCGTGTCATACCACCGTCACCCACTTTTTCAGCGCGGCCACCGCCTCCGTCACAGCGGCGGCAGGGTCGGCGGCGTATTGCAGCGTCTCGTCGGCGAGCAGCGCCCCGTGGCCGAAGTCGTCAAAGGCGGCCAGGGCGTTCTCGCCGTCGCAGCCCGGCAGCAGCAGAAACGCGGTGGGCAGCACCGGCGCACGTCGCGCACGTCAGGCTGTACCCGTGGTCACGGACAGCGCCGCGCCCCGACGGGCCATCTTTTCCGCCAGAGAGAGCCACAGCGCCCGGTCGCCGGCCAGCAGGCGTCTGCACCTCACCGCCGGAGGGATTGCCGGTGCGGACGGCGGCGATGGCCAGCCGGTCCTCCGGCACGGACAGACAGTCGCTGCCCGCATAGGGACACACCGTCACGGCATCTGCGCCGTAACTCAGCCACGGCGCGGGGTCGGCGGCGTTGACATCCAAAATGACGTACAGCTCCTGGCGTGGGCGGCGGTGATGAGGTTGGCCAGCACGTCCGCGCCCATCATGCCCTGGGACAGGTATGCGTCCGCCCGCAGCACCACGGCGGGCAGCAGCCCTGCCGCCGCGTCCAGCATGGTCGTGCCGTGGTAGCGCAGGGCCTCGGCCCGGGCCATGGGCACATCGCCGAACATATCGGTGAAGTTTTTCAGGATCTTCGGACTGAGCCGGGAGGGATCGGGGAAAGCGTCAGCGCCAGCGGTGTTTTCCGGGCGCGGATATGTGCTTGCAGTTGGGCGAGAGACATGGTGCTCCTCCTTGGAAAAAATTCATTACACAATATTATAGCGCACGGCATCATGATTTGGCAAGAAACACCGCGTGTTTTTTCGCGGCGCGGGGTAAGCTAGCATCGGACAGAAAAGGAGTGGATGATCATGAAAATACCCGCTTTTGTCGGTGGGCTGTGCGTCGGCATGGTGGCCGGCGCGATGATGGATATGGCGGCGCATCCCGGGCCGAAGGTCCGTAAGACCGCTGTGGGCAAGGCCATGCAGCGGCTGGGTAACGCGATGGACTCCGCCTGGGTGGGCGCGTGCACTGACATCGCCAAAGGGCTGCTGCTGGTGGGTATCGTGGGGCTGAAGCTGTCGGCATGACGCAAAAAAAGACCGCGTGCGGCTGTCGAAAAAAAGCCTCCGGCTTTTTTCGACAGCCTGAAATAATGTCGTTATTTTGTGCCGCCTTGCGGCACGAAAATAGTCGCTTACCCGCCTTGCGGCACGGTGCTCCACGCACGCCTTGCAAGGCAAGGCTTTGCGCGACATTTGATCTGATTCGAGGCGGGCTTTGCCCCCTCGAGCTCCCCCTGCGTAAAGGAACCTCTGACCCCATAGGGTTTATCTTTATATGGTGATACAGTCAGGGACGGGCCTTGGGCAAGCTCCAGCGGAACGCGGCGGCGCAGACCCGCAGCACCACCGTCAGGGCACAGCTTGTCAGCATGGCGATGCTCTGCCCGGAGGTCCACAGCAGCATACACACCGCCGCCCCGGCCAGGGAGGCGAGGGCGTAGATATGCTTGGTGAAGATGTAGGGGCGCTCCATACAGCACACGTCCCGCAGCACGCCGCCGCCTACGCCGGTGACAACGCCCACGAACAGCACCAGGAACACGCGGCTGTCGTACCCGGCCTGCATGGCTACCGCCACGCCGTGGGCGGAGAAGATGCCCAGGCCGATGGAGTCCGCCACCAGCAGCAGCGCCTCCTGCCAGCGGTGCTCACGCCCGGAGTGGGAGTGCTGCCACACGATGAACACCACCAGGGACACGGCGATGCCCACCAGCGCCTGCAGGGGATCGCGGAGTGCCGACGGCGGCGTCAGCCCCAGCAGCACATCCCGCAGGATGCCGCCGCCTACGGCGGTGGTCATGCCCATCATGGCCACGCCGAACAGGTCCATGCCCTTCGTGGTAGCCCAGCACAGCGCCGGAGATGGCAAAGGCCACCACGCCGATCAATTCAAATAAAGCTGAAAATGCACGCTATCGACCTCGCTCCCGTCCGCCGTGCGGACAAGCCAAATGATAGCAGGAAACGGCGGGTTTGTAAAGTCCTCTCCGGGATGGGGCGCTTTGTGCAAAAATCCCCGAAAAACGCCTTTGACACAGGGGACGTTTTGGCATAACATAGATATGTTGAAACAAATACAGTCTATCCGGTAGGTAAGGCTACCGCGAGGGATATGGGCTGCTGCCGCGAAGTGGTGGAGACACCATGAGATGGTTTGAGCAGGTACTATCGAAAACCAAGGTGGTATCTAACGCAGCTTCACTGCCCCGCGATGCTAAAGCTCGTAACGGTAATCCAGCAGCCGCGCAGGCGGCGCTGTCATATCATCCGCAGCGGGCATATACGGCCGCTGCGGTGTTTATTTTGCGTGAAGGGAGGGAACAGGCTTGATCAATTATCAGGAGGATCTGGAGCGCTATCAGGAGGAGATAGAGCAGCTGGCGTCGGAAAAGCGCTACGCCGAGCTGCGCGACCTGTTCCTGCCCATGGAGCCCGCCGACATCGCCCTGCTGCTGGAGGAGGGTAAGCAGGAGCTGATGCCCCTGCTGTACCGTCTGCTGCCCAAGGAGACGGCGGCGGAGGTGTTCGTGGAGCTGGAGCCGGAGAGCCAGGAGCTGCTCATCAACGGCTTTTCCAACACGGAGCTGACCGAGGTGCTGGACGAGCTGTATCTGGACGACGCCGTGGACATCGTGGAGGAGATGCCCGCCAGCGTGGTCATCCGCATTCTGGATAAGGCCACGCCGGAGATGCGGAAATCCATCAACGAAATTCTGAAATACCCGGAGGACAGCGCCGGTTCGATCATGAACATGGAATTCCTGTCCCTGAAGAAGCGATATGACCGTGGAGGATGCCTTCAAGCGCATCCGCCGTATCGGCGGCGACATGGAGACCATCAACATCCTGTATGTCACCGACCCGACGCGGCATCTGCTGGGCGTGCTGTCTGTCCGAGATCTGCTGCTGGCGGACGAGGACGACCTGATCGAGGACATCATGGACCCCGACGTGGTGTGGGCCAAGACCACCGACGATAAGGAGGATGTGGCTCAGGCTCTGAGCAAGTACGACTTCCTGGCCCTGCCCATCGTGGATCTGGAAAAGCGGCTGGTGGGCATCGTCACCGTCGATGACGCTATGGACGTCATCGAGGAGGAGACCACGGAGGACTTCGAAAAAGATGGCGGCTATGCTGCCGTCGGACAAGCCCGTATCTCCGCACCGGTGTGATGGCCACGTGGGAAGGCGCGCCTGCCCTGGCTGATGATGCTGATGCTGTCCGCCACGTTCACCGGCATGATCCTGAACCACTACGAGAACGAGCTGGCCGCCTGTTTGGTGCTCAACGCCTATATCCCCATGCTGTCCGGCACGGGCGGTAACTCCGGCACGCAGGCCAGCACGGCGGTGATCCGTGCCCTGAGTCTGGACGAGGTGGACTTCTCCGATGTGCTGAAGGTGCTGTGGAAGGAGCTGCGGGTGTCGCTGCTGTGCGGCGTGTGTCTGGCAGCGGCCAACTTCGTGAAAATGCTGCTGGTGGACCGTATGCTGCTGGGCAACGATGCCGTCACGCCCATGGTGTGTTTGGTGGTGTGCCTGACCATCCTGTTCGTGGTGGTGTTTGCCAAGTGCGTGGGCTGCTCGCTGCCGATCCTGGCGGAAAAGGCGGGGCTTGACCCGGCGGTGATGGCCAGTCCGTTCATCTCCACCGTCGTGGACGCCACCAGCCTGCTGATCTATTTCAGCTTCGCCTCCGCGCTGCTGGGGATATAAGGGTCTATCTGAGCTGCATCCCTGCGTTGTTTGCGGTTGTCACTCCCGCACCAGTGACCGACGTCACTGGCGTGGGAATCTGTGTTCACAGGGCACGGAGAACGGATCGCCGCACCAGTGTGAGCACTGGTTCGCGATGACGGAGGGGAATATCTCCGCGCTGCTGGGGATATAAAAAATCGTGCATAGCCGCCCGCGCCGCGGGCAAGAATAAAGTCAGGCTTTTGGCCTGACTTTTATTTTTGCGGGAGGAAATACCATGAACAGAGCTTGCACCAACGACGGGTGCGCCTGCACCCCCAACGCTTCCATCAAGTGTACCGTCACCAACTGCGCCCATCACTGCCAGGATGTGGACAACTGCGGCCTGACCTCCATCCAGGTGGGTACTCACGAGAGCCGCCCCACCATGGACCAGTGCACCGACTGCCAGAGCTTCCAGAAGCGCCAGTGAACCCGTGCGCCCTCGGGCGCACTACATGGGGAGGTGACACCATGAAGCAAAGGACCCGTTACGTCGTGTCCGGGGTGCTGGCCGGTGCGGTCAACGGCCTGTTCGGCGGTGGCGGCGGCATGGTCCTCGTGCCGCTGCTGCGGCGCTGGTGCGGTCTGGAGGAGCGCAGGGCCTTCGCCACCTGCGTGGCGGTGATACTGCCGCTGTGCGTGGTGTCGGCGGCGGTGTACGTGCTGCGCCGGGGCGTGGATGCGGCTCTGGCCGCGCCGTATCTGCTGGGCGGCCTGGTGGGCGGCTTTCTCGGCGGGCGGCTGTTCCCAAGGTCAGTGCCAACTGGCTGCGGTATCTGTTCGCCGCGTTTCTGCTCTACGGCGGCGTCCGGTATCTGCTGTGACGGGCTGGGTCATCCCGCTGCTGGTGGGCTGCGGTGCGGGCATCCTGTCCAGTTGGGGCGTGGGCGGCGGCACGCTGCTGCTGCTCATTATGACGCGCTGGTGCTGGGCGTTCCGGCGGCGGACGCCATGGCGGTGAACCTGCTGTACTTTTTGCCCACGGCGGGGATGGGGCTGCTCCAGCACAAGAAAAACGGGCTTTTGAGCGTGACGTGCTCCGCACGGCAGCGCCCTGGGGCGCGGCGGCAGCTGTGGCGGCGGCGCTGGCAGCTACGGCGGTGGATGTGGAGCTGCTCCGCCGGCCCCTTTGGCGTTTATCTGCTGCTGGCCGCTGTCGGGACGGTGAGGAAGAAGTAGGGGGAGGGCGTGCGACCCCTCCCTTTGGAAACCTCACCCCTTGGGTGAGGCGATTATCAAATCGCGCCTTTGCCGCAAAGCGGCAAAGGTAGGGGCCTTTAGGCTGGAGGCATAAAAAGGGGACGGATTCCCACGCCAGTGACGTCGGTCACTGGCTCGGAATGACAGGGCAAGGATAAGGCAGGTACGGTAGAAAAGGGGCGGACGGCCTCACGCCGCCGCGGTATGCGCCTATAAGACCCTTGGCTCTCTTTGGGAGAGCTGTCACCGCAGGTTTGAGATAACCCGGTATGGTCATGGTTTGCCTCGCCGTCCTCGCTGGCGCTCGGCCACCTTCTCCCAGAGGGGAGAGGCAAGGGACTTATCACACGGCACATCAGAACGTGTCGGCGATCATGGCGATGAACGCCCCCTTCGTTTTGGCATCGCCACCTACGGCAATGGTTTGCGGTGGCACCCCGCTGGGATGAACGCTGAGTTGGTGGGCTTGCCCTTGGCGGAATTGTCGGGACCGTGTAGCCAAAGTATTTTGCAGCGTTTCCAGGTCGCCCCGGTCCCACGCCACCTCGATCGCGTGGCGAATGGCGCGCTCCACCCGGCTGGGCGTGGTACAGAACCGCTTGGCCACCTCGGGATAGAGCACCTTGGTCACCGCGTTGATCACTTCCCGGTCCTCCACCGCGATGAGGATGGCCTCCCGGAGGTAGCGGTAGCCCTTGATGTGGGCCGGCACGCCGATCTCGTGGATGATGGCCGTCACCTGTCCCTCCAGCTGGGGCAGGGCGGGCGCGGACGCTTCCTCCGGGCGCATGGCACGGCGGATGCTCCATCAGCGAATCGGTATTCACCGGCTTGGGCAGGAACATATACACGCCCAGCCGCTCCGCCTCGTGCTGGAACGACTCCGTACAGAACGCGGACAGCATGATGCAGCAGGGCTTTTTCGGCTGCTCCTGCACCGCCCGCAGCACCGCCATGCCGTCCAGCAGTGGGAGCATGGCATCCAGGATCAGTATCTGTGGCTTCATCTGCCGCACCATCTGCACTGTGTGCTGGCCGTCCTCCGCTTCCCCACAACGCGGAAGTCCCCGCTCTTCTCCATTTCTTCGCGGAGCGCCATTCGGTACTCCGCGCTGGAATCTGCCAGCAGAACTGTGATCTTCTCCATAATGATCTCCCCCCTGCATAATATTCGGCCCGTCCGTCCCCCAGCAATTCCATGAAACTGCATAAATCGGTGGACCCTCATAAAAAATAGCATATTCGGACATCGTTTTCAAGGCGAAATTGTCGAAAATGCACAGTGTTTTTGAATAACTTTTCGACAAAATGGGGAAAACTGGAAAAACAAGGGGACAGACCGCTAAGAAGTTGGTAGTCTGTCCCGTTGTTGCGTTATGAATTTGTGCAGAATGACAGTTTGGCGTTTACGGGCGCTTAACGTCCGTACAGTAAAAAAGATGAGCCAGTTCAAAAACCGGGCGGGCAGGATCTTGGCCAGGAAGCGTGAAGAACTTGTAGTCGAAGCGTATGGCGTACAGCGGGTGGTGGTGTCCCTCCCGCAAGGCCACCCTGGCGATGTACGCCCCGGCCTTGGCGGGGTCCATGCCCGTCTGCTCGTCGTGCTCCATCCGCACCACGGAGCGGCTGATGCGGCCCTGATAGATGTCGTCGCCCTCGCCGATCTTACGCCCGCGCCGCCGTGAAGCCGGTGTGGATGTCGCCGGGCATGACGGCGCATACCGTCACGCCGAAGGGCCGCAGCTCGTTGGCCAGCGCCATGGTGTAGGCGTTGACAGCCGCCTTGGTGGCGGAGTAATAGGTCTGGAAGGGGATGGGCACCGGTGCGGCCACGGAGCTCAGGTTCACGATCCTTCCCCCGGCCAGCCTGCCGCATCAGGGGCACCACGGCCCGGTTCATGTTCACCATGCCGAAGATTCACGTCGAACAGCGCCTTGGCGTCTTTCTGTATCCGGTGAACTCCACCGCGCCGGAGATGCCGAAGCCCGCGTTGTTCACCAGGATGTCGATGCGGCCCTCACGGGCCATGATCTCGCCACGGCGGCGCGGACGGTATCCTCCCGCGTCACGTCGGCGGCGATGTGGTGCAGACCCTCTACGCCCTCGGCCCGGCGGGACAGCTCGTACACCGTGCAGCCCGCGTCCTTCAGCGCCAGGGCTGTAGCCCGCCCGATGCCGGACGTGCCGCCGGTGACGACGGCGACCTTCTTCTTACTCATGGGCCATCACCTCCCCGATAATGTCCATGGCCTCGTCCAACAGCGCTTCCGTGTGGGTGGCCATGTAGCTGGTACGCAGCAGCGCCTCGCCCTCCGGCGTGGCCGGCGGCAGCGTGGGGTTTACGTACACGCCCCGGTCGTAGATCTCCGCCGCCGCCCGCAGCGTGCGGTACGTCTCATAGGTGTAGATGGGGATAATGGGCGTGGGCGCTTCCAGCGCCGAGGGGCGGATGGTCAGCCGGGCTGCATCACCGGCAAGGGCTACATCGTCCGCACCGACCCGTATGTGGCGGTGGTGGGCGGCGTGAACATGGACATCGGCGCGGTATCCGCCGGGGCCCTGGTGGCCCGGGACTCCAATCCCGGCCATGTGACCACGTCCCTGGGCGGCGTGGGCCGCAACATCGCCCACAACCTGTGCCTTCTGGGCCAGCGCACCGCCATGGTGACGGTGATGGGCAACGACGACTTCGGCCGACGGGTCCAGGAGAATGCCAAGGACATCGGCCTGGACCTGAGCGCCGGGGCGGTGCTGCCGGACTGCCGCACCGGCACCTATCTGTATATCTGCGGCCCCGACGGGGACATGGCCTTGGCCGTCAACGACATGGCCGTCTATGACCGCATGACCCCGGATTTCCTGCGGCAGCGGCTGGACTTCATCAACGGGGCGGACCTGGTGGTGCTGGAGACCAACCTGCCGGAGGAGTCCATCCGGTGGCTGTGCGACAACTGCAAGGCCCCCATTCTGGCGGACCCCGTGTCCACCATCAAGGCCGAAAAGCTCCGGCCGGTGCTGGGGAAGTTGGCCGCCCTGAAGCCCAACCGCCTGGAGGCGGAGCTGCTGTCCGGCATGTCCATCCGCACCCGGGAGGATGCGGCCCAGGCGGCCCGGAAGCTGCTGGACACCGGCCTGGGGACGGTGTTCATCTCCCTGGGGGCGGAGGGCATCTATGCCGCCGACCGGTCCGGGGACACCGCATGGGTCCCCTGCGCCCGGTGCACCGTGGCCAATGCCACCGGCGGCGGCGACGCCGTGGCGGCGGCTCTGGCCGCCCGGATGGTCCGGGGCGACTCCCTGGCCGAAACCGCCCGCTGGGCCGTGGGCGCAGGCGCTCTGGCCTGCGAGGCTGAAACCACCATCAACCCGGCCATGAGCTGGGATAACATTGAAACAATTCTCAACAGGAGGTAAATGACTTATGAATCGTTATCTGGATGTAGCGCCCGAGGTGCAGCAGGCTGTGGCAGAGGGCCGTCCCGTGGTGGCTCTGGAGAGCACCATCATCTCCCACGGCATGCCCTATCCCCAGAATGTGGAGACTGCTCTGAACGTGGAGAAGATCATCCGCGAAAACGGCGCCGTCCCCGCCACCATCGCCATCATCGGCGGCCGCCTGAAGGCTGGTCTGACCCCCCAGGAGATTGACTATCTGGGCAAGAGCGGCCACGCCGTCACCAAGGCCAGCCGCCGGGATCTGCCCATTCTGGTGGCAGAGGGACGCGACGGCGCCACCACCGTGACCACCACCATGATGATCGCCCACATGGCCGGTATCCGTATCTTTGCCACCGGCGGCATCGGCGGCGTTCACCGGGGCGCCGAGACCACCATGGACATCTCCGCCGACCTGGAGGAGCTGGCCCAGACGCCTGTGATGGTGGTCTGCGCCGGCGCCAAGTCCATTCTGGACCTGGGCCTGACCCTGGAGTACCTGGAGACCAAGGGTGTGCCCGTCATCGGCTACGGCACCAAGGAACTGCCCGCCTTCTATACCCGCAAGTCCGGCTTCGCCGTGGACTACGAGATCGACACCCCCGAGGATCTGGCCAAGGCCTTCCATGTGGCCCGTCAGCTGGACATGAAGGGCGGCATGCTGGTCACCAACCCCATTCCTGAGGAGTATTCCATGGACCACAAGGTCATCGACGCCGCCATCGAGCAGGCCCTGGCCGATGCCAAGGCCCAGGGCATCCACGGCAAGGAGACCACCCCCTTCCTGCTGGCCCGGGTCAAGGACCTCACCGGCGGCAACAGCCTGGAAAGCAACATCCAGCTGGTGTATAACAACGCCCGCCTGGCTGCCAAGACCGCCTGCGCCCTCCAGACCCTGGAGCAGGCGTAACAAATGCCGCAGCTGCTGACCCGTCCGGCCTTCTGGCTGACGGCGTACCTGGTGCTGATGAACCTGGTCACCTTCTGGGTATACGGCGCAGATAAGCGCCGGGCCCGGCGCGGCGCAAAATAGTCGCTTCGCGCCGCGCAAAGTACCCTGGGGTGCTCCACGCACGCCTTGCAAGGCAAGGCTTTGCGCGACATTTGATCTGATTCGAGGCGGGCTTTGCCCCTCGAGCTCCCCTGCGTAAAGGAACTGCTTGCCGCATAAAGAGGGTTTATCGACAGCTGTGAAGGAAAGCCCCCGGCCAGTGGCCGGGGCTTTCCTGTAGAGGGTAGGTAGTATGGAAAAGAAATGGTGTCGGCGTCAGGCCTGCACACGGTTCTCCCGTGTCCAGGTGGTCATGTCCAGCCGGGGATAGCGCTTACGCAGCTCCGGCATCTCGCCCCGCAGGTCGCCCAAAGCGGCGATGCGGTTGATGACCGCCAGGTCGGCGGCGGGCATGGTGTGGGCGCAGTCGCTGCCGCAGGACGCGCAGTGGTAGGTGCGGGACTCCTCGTTGAAAACGACGGTGCTGCTGCCGCAGACGGCGCAGCGGTTCATCTTGGAAATCAAAGCCATAAGTATTTTTACCTCCATATCGTTGTTTTGTTTGGTTGTCCTTATCATAGCACAGAAATGGCAAGTTGTAAAGCGCATAATTGTACTTGCAAGTATGAGGAAAAGTATGATATGATAAGGAAGCAAATTGAGTGCAGAGGAGGCGGCGTTCTATGAGCGTGTCCAAGTATCAGATGTTCGTCAAGACGGTGGAGTGCGGCAGCTTTTCCAAGGCGGCGGAGGCACTGAATTTTACCCAGTCCGGCGTGAGCCACGCGGTGCAGTCGCTGGAGGACGAGCTGGGCGTGACGCTGTTGAGCCGCAACCGGGGCGGCGTGGTGCTGACGGCGGACGGACGCGCCCTGCTGCCCAAGATCGAGCGGCTGTGCCGCCCACCGGGCGCTGATGCAGTCGGCGGCGGATCTGAAGGGCATGGATGCGGGCCTTGTGAAGGGTAGCCACGTTCTCCAGCGTGTCCGCCCAGTGGCTGCCGTCTATCCTCAAGAGCTTCGGGGAGCTGTATCCCAATATTGAGTTCGAGGTGGTCACCGGCGATTTTACGGCCAGAGCGAGGGTGGATATTGCAGGGCAAGGTGGACTGCGGGTTTGCGGCTGCCGTCTGCCAAGCGGCTGCAGACGTACCCCCTGCACCGGGACGAGCTGGTGGTGGTGACGCCCTGCGGCCATCCGCTGTCCGGGAACGACACGTTTCCCCTGCAGGCGTTGGCCTCTGAGCCGTTCATCCGGCTGGAGGAGGGCGACGACTATGAGATCACGGCGGCGCTGGACCGGATGGACGTGCGGCCCAACGTCCGCTATACCGCCCGGGAGGATCGGACCATGCTGGCCATGGTGTCCAAGGGACTGGGCATCAGCCTGCTGCCGGAGCTGATGGTGCGCCACAGCCCGTACCCGGTGGCGGTGTGCCACGCGCCGGAGCGGTTCTACCGCAACATCGGCATCGGCGTGAAGGACAGGGGGCGCTGTCCGCGTCCACCCGGCGGTTCGTGGACTATGTGCGGCGTTGGGTGGCGGAGAATGGAGAAAAATGACAGTTTCGCCGTCTGCCCCCCTTGACAACGGCGGGCGCACCGGCTATAATGCTTGGCAGTGGGCCGGTGGCCCGACAAGTAAATACTGGTCCGAGGATGCTGTGTTGCTGCCGCCGCAACGACCGAACAAGGTCAGGCGGCAGTTTTGAAAGGAACGGGGCGCAAAACCCCACGCGAACGGCACTGTGGGCGCAAGGATGCACCGAAGCAGCGAGAGCTGTGTGACGAAAGTCAGCCATTGGGACGCAAGTCCTGAGAAGGTAGGCGGCAGACGGGGAGCGAAAGCTCCGTGGCGCGAGGCAGGAGACTTACATGGAGGAGGGCCGACAACAGCGGGCGCTCTCTCCGTGTGTGATATGGACAAGGCAGGGTACGCGCTGATGTTTCCGGTGACGGAAGCGTCGGTGCTTTTGTTTTTGCGGCACTCGCTGGTTTTCCGTTTTGACGGATGACCGGCCTTTTTTGTGTTGCGCGGGAACGCGCAGCACCCTTATTTTTGCCAAGCCTTGGCGGTCTGAACGGAGACCGTCAGCTTTCCATAAGGGTGGGAGAGGCCAAGCCGGCCTCTCCCACCTCCTCCCTTCACGGCAGCAAGGCCGAAAGGCGTTCACATATACAGAGAAAATCACAAGGAGGAAACGACAGATGAAGAAACGCATAGTTTCGCTCTTCCTGGCACTGGTCATGGCGCTGAGCCTGATCCCCACCACCGTGTGGGCCGAGGCGGCCAGCGGCAGCGAAAACCGCGGCAAGGTCCACGTCATCGTGGAGAACACGGTGTATAAAGTCACCACGGACGCCAACCTTTGAACGGTACGCTGGTGGACACTGACGTGACCCTGAACGCCGGAGGTCACACCATGATGGACTGCATCGTCCAGCGCCTTGGCGGCGAAAGGCTATACCGCTGTGGGCGCGGAGAGCAATTACATCAGCAAGATCACCCACGGCGGCAAGGAGCTGGGTGAGTTTGACGGCGGCAGCGGCAGCGGCTGGATGGGCACGCTGAACGACTGGTTCACCAACCGAGGCTTCGGCGACGGTTTACCGCAGTTGACGGCGACCAGATCCGCGTCATGTATACCCGTGACGGCGGCAAAGTGACATCGGCGGGAAGCTGGACCAACAACGACACCACCTCACGGCTCCCTCACTTTCAGTGCCGGTGAGCTGACCGCGTTCAATAGGATACCGAACACCCTGAAGCTGTCCGGAGAAGGACAACCAGGTCACTGTGACCGCCACCGGCAGCAACAAGAAATCAGGTTTCCGCACCAGTGTGGTGGGCAACGCCGAGCATAAGCGCACGGCGGCAGATCCCCATGGTACAGCGGCACTGTGATGACCATGAAGCTGCGGCGACCCCACCTGGCCCAGCGGTGAACGAGAGTGAGGGCAGTACTCCCATACCATTACGGTGAACGCGCCCAGTGCCCCGGAGGTTACCACAGCGGAGGTGACCATCCGCTCCCAGGCGGCGGGCGCATATCTCCACGGCTTCGCGGAGAAGCAGACCGTGGCGTCTGATTTGGCGGAGAAGTACGGCTTTTACCGACGAGGTGGACGGCGTGTCCGCGCTGGACGTGCTGGTCCGCGCCCATGAGCTGACTTTGGTGAGGTTTTCACCAAGGAGACGGCTGCGACCTATCTGGTCGTGGAGCAGCAGCGGCTTTATCACCACTATTTTCGGCGAAAAGACGGGGAACTGCGGCTTTACCATCAACGGCTCTGTGCCGCATGATGGCGTTTTGAAGAGACGACAGCTACGCCCCCCGGAAAGAAGAAAGAGCTATACCGGCTACACCGTCGCACAGGCGGAGGGCAGATACCGGCAATGTTGTGTGGATTTCTTCCCTGTATCCAGGACAGCTCTGCACTGGATAATTACCGATTTGGGAGAAGGCTGATGCCAAGGCTGGACAACCCTGACGATAAAGCCAAGGCGGCGGTGAATATGACCGTGATGGGCTGTGCATCGGTTACTATGGCTGCGGCTAGCACTATGGAGGCGCGCTGGAAGCCAACAAAGCGAGATCTCCCGCGCTGAAGGCGCCCGGCTGGCCCTGGGTCGAGATACGGAGGACCGGCGCGCTGACGGACATCAAACGCGGCGGCGCTGGCATGGTGGCAGAGGACGGTGCGAAGTGTCGTAGCCGCGCGAACGGATGGTACGTATTATCTGACGGCGTATATGCCGGAGGCGGAATCAAGGACGACTACGCGACGCCTGTTGTTCTCGGCATCCTGCCGGTCACGGTGGACGGTGAACTTGGCGGTGGAAGAGGCCGAGCTGAGCCCTCAGCGGCATGGTGCTTCCGACGACGCAGGTCAAGTCCCTCAAGCTCTACACCTACACCGGCGGAACAGAAGAGGCGACACCGACCTACTGGCCAATGCGCAACAGCTAAAGGACGCTGGCCTATGCACAGAAGGAAAGCCGTACCTGTGGGCGACTACGGTAGAGGGCTACGATGCGAACAGTGACTGGCAACGGCGGCCTGTCTCTGACCGTCAAAGCCCGGTAAGAACGGTTTAAGATCCAGCGCATCTATCAGATCTCCGCGAACTCCGGCTGGGTGCTGGGTGAGGGACTACACCCTGGATGTGAAGGTCACCCTCCGCCGACAACCAGCTGCGCACCGTGGCGCTGGGTAAAGAGCTGTCAGCGCAAGGGACAGACGTGGGGAGAAAACCTCCGACAGCTGCATCTTCAGTGCTGAGGCGATACCGTGGAGGCTACGGTTGCGCCCGAGTCCGGAAAAGCAGCCCACTTTCTGTGCGGCACCAGGCCCCATAAACGGCGATTACTCTCAATGGCTGCAGGCTGGCGCCGTCTACTTTCAACCTTGGAATCTCATTCTGACATGACCAAGTGTATGTTGATACTCTTCGTGCAGGCCTGTGAGCACCAACTGGTATCCTTCTGAATGGCGAGACCTATTTCTACCAGGTGCAGAACTAACGGCGTGACCTATTGGGATGCCTCAGTTGGGATAAGGACCTGCAAACTCCTCTGACGGCGGAGGGGACCTGCACATCAGGGATCTGGGCGCAAGGACGCGATCTGCTTTGAAAGAAGGAACGTGTATGACCGCGCGCCGACATCTATGGAACATCGACACCAGGGCCTGCAGAACATGGCGATTGTGGGCAGACGTTGAGCTGGAACCACCAACTGGGTTCGCATCAGGCTTTATAGACGCCAAGGTGGCCCTGCCGATATGCACTATCGGGTCATCGACGTCCATGACCAGCCCAACTGACGTGGTGACCATCACCAGACCGCGATGGCAACAACGGCCGCCGCTTGAAAGGCCGGTGGTATGATGACCATGACATATGATCCATAGCAGGGCCGAAACGCTTTCGCCAGCAAAGATTTCTCGCCATTTGGCCGGAGTGCACCGGCGTGTTCGTGGTGACGGTGGGCAGCGATGGCTGGGCATCAGGGCCAACATGACACTGGACCGCATGGACGCCGCAAGCATCACCAAGGATGAGCAGCGCATTTTGGATTCTTGAACACGACATCCCTGTTCTACCTGGGCGAAAGCTTGAGGGCGCAGGTATAGCTTTAAACTGAAAGGCGGCTGCGCAAACACCGTGACCCGCTCTGCGTAGGCACCATGACCTTGCAGGGTTTCACCAATGGTGACTGCTGGCGGGAGGACGGCACTGTCACGTTACCAAAACTGACCACAGCCCACACATCATCAAGGTGGAAAGAACAGTATTGACCAATTATCAGGTCGTTACCGCCAGGGCGTCAGCTATAAGCTGGTGGACAGAGGGCTATCACCGACCCTTAAAATCCCTCAAGGCCAGCTACTGCGAACTGCGATTCACAGCAACCTGATCAGCCCAAAGAGAAGCTGTCGGCAAGCCAGCCTTCTCCATATACTACAAGGGTAAGGACGGCACATTCTTCAGTCAATCCCGGCAGCAACTTCGGCGTGTACGACTGGCGGCAGCCCCCAGTAATCAACACCATTCCCAAGTACAGGGACAGCGAGCTCACGACCCGATCACACCCCGTATACCACATCGCAAAGCACACCTTTATACCGCTGGCGCTACAACAAACCGCCACCTTCCGGCATTCTGCAAACGCCACCACCAACGCTGGCATTAGGAACGGACCGGCAAAACTGGGCAAATGACCGTCACAAAGGACGCCGCGGGCAACACGGCCAACGTAGACGTTGCCTGCCACCTCAAGGCAACAGGAAACGGCGTTAGGCAACCACCCCCTCGAAACCTGCGGGACGGCGACCAGTCTCTCCGTACGCTGACCTGCTCACACCTCCGACACCGCCTGGGACGGCAGCAGGCAAGACCGAGCCTAAGAAGAACGAGAGCGGCGTGTATCAGACGCCACAGGCGCGGAGCTGGCCTGGTTCGTGAACGAGAGCAAGACCGCCGATGTGTCGGCGTTCTGACTGCCGACATCAAGCTGGGCAAGTACGCCTGGCTGAATATCGACAGCAGCAAGAAGGTCGAGCTGGACGGCGGGCCAGAGATCACCGGCCTGAACGCTACCTCAGCGGCCTGTTCAGGCAGATCGGCGGCGGCCTCACATCCAGAAGCCTGACCCTGCGCGGCACGATGACTGCGTCCACCAGCGGCGGTTCTGTGGCGGCTGCGCCAATGGCAAGGACATCGTTATTGAGAACTGCTTCAGCTACGTGACCGTCACCGGCACCGGCAGCAATGTGGGCGGTATCGTGGCTATGCCAACAGCACCACCAACCATTAGGAACTGCGCCAACCTCGGTGCTGTCACCGGCAGCGGCAGCGGGGCGGCATCGGCGGCTTCGTCGGCAGCGCCGTTATCGTATCGGCTGCCAACAACACCGGCGCTGTCACCGCTACTGGCAACACCGCCGGCGGTGTGTTTGGCAACAGCGGCTATGCCATTACCGTTACTAACTGCTACAACACCGGCGCAGTCAGCGCCAGCAGCAATGCCGGCGGTATCGGCGGCGTTGCGAAGGGCAAGATGAGCTGGGGCGGTGAGCTGGTGGTGGCGACGACCACTGTCTCCGACTGCTACAGTGTGGGCACTGTCACCGGCGGCAACGGCGCGTCGGCAGCGTGGGCGCAGGCTCTGTCACCGTCACCAGCTGCTATACCCTGGCGGCGGACGCCAACGCCACGGTGCTGACAGAGGAGCAGATGAAGTCCGTGGAGCTGGACACCGAGGCTTTTGGCTTAATTGACCGGCGGCTATCCCTGCCCTGAAATGGCAGAAGGACGTGACCTTCCACAAGGCCGAGGGCGGCACGGGTGGTCCCGCCCACCTGCACGGAGAAGGGCTACACCCATCCGCAACCTGCACCCTGTGCCGGGAGTCCTATCGCGACACCTATGGGCCGCCACCGGCCACACGGAGCGCGCCGGCACGAGGACGGTCTATCCCGCCTATTACACCTACACCTGCGATGTCTGCAATGAGCTCATCACGGTTTGGGCCGATACCCGTTGGAGTATGTGACCTTGCCCGCCACCGGCGTTGTCAGCGCCGCCATGACGGACGAGGGCAAGTATGCCTGGAGCTACAACAGCGCGGCGCAGCGCTTCGAGAGCGGCAACGCGAATGTGAACAAGTCCGCATCTGCGACCTCCTTCTGTGTTTACCTGACCGCCAGCGCACCATCGCCTTCTGACTTCGGCGTTTCCTCCGAGGCGGGTTACGACAAGGCCACCATCACCCCTTGAGCAACGGCACGGAGACCAACAACATCGCTGCGGGTATCAGCGGCGCAAAGTCGGACACCTACAACGGTATTCTGACCGCCGGCACGTGGACGCTCACCGTGTCCTTTAACAAGGATGACGCTAGCCGCGGTGGCGATGATCTGGCCTATATCAGCGGACTGACCATAAGTGGGATACCGCGCCTGCGGCAGCCACCGAGGGCGCGGAGGCCACCGTGACGCTTCATGAGGCGTACACGCTGGATCTGGCAAAACCGTCTTTTCTGATTTGATGGTGACCTCGACCTATATGGTCAGCGTCAACGGCGCTGACCCCGTAGCGGCAGACGCTGCATACAGCTATGCTGGCGACAGAAGTGGGCACGGATACGCTTGTGTTCACCGCCAACGATGGCGAAAAAAGACCAG
>VOFG01004262.1_pt1 | contig 38121 bp, 64 predicted proteins | sample 5384171 | NCBI WGS metagenome assembly VOFG01 (sample SAMN12384726, study PRJNA508395) | human gut metagenome | isolation source: healthy gut F | host: Homo sapiens
GCGCCGGTTCTTCCATTGCCTGCGCGACAGCGGAGCTGTTCGATTTTGACGCCATTTTCGCGGATGCGGACTGGTTTCATTTACCGGCATCACTCCGGCGCTTTCCGACAGCGCGGCAAAGCTTACGGAGGAGGCATTAAAGGCTGCAAAAGCCCATGGCCTCACCGTATCTGTGGACTTAAATTTCCGCAAAAAGCTCTGGTCCCAGGAAAAGGCCCGTGAGGTTATGACCAACCTCATGCAATATGTGGACATCTGTATTGGCAACGAGGAGGACGCGGAGAAAGTGCTGGGCTTCAAGCCGGAGGGCAGTGATGTCATGTCCGCAATCTGGAGCTACGGTTATATGAACATATTCAGCCAGATGGCGGACCGTTTTGGTTTCCGTTACATTGCAAGCTCCCTGAGAGAAAGCCACAGCGCATCCAACAACGGCTGGTTCGCCTGCATTATGGACGGAAAAGACAAAAGGAGTTTTATCATTCAGAAGTATACCATAGCCCAATCGTGGATCGTGTGGGTGGTGGAGATGCCTTTACATCGACTGATCACCTGGTTTCCTGGATGGAAAGGATATGAAGACGGCTCTGGAGTTTGGAACCGCGGCGGCTCTGAAGCATACAATTCCGGGAGATTTCAATCTGGTGACCCGCGCGGAGGTGGGGCTGGCCGGCGGGGTTAGCTCAGGAAGAGTGCAGCGTTAAAACTTTTATAACAGAACAGAAAAATGCCATTCGCCTGTGAAATTCCACAGAAACGAATAGCATTTTTGCTGTTGAAATTTACAATGGTCCGATATATTCGTCACCGCTGAATCAAGGATCAGCATGAAAATCGGATTTAAGAAGAACAGGCCGATGGTAAAACCAACACTATGTCCTGGAATGCTTTTTGCCAGCTTGTTTAAAGAAATGATGTTAAAGATTGCTACGATCAGCATGATCAGGGTTCCGAGCAGATGGAATGTCTTCGGTTGCTTCCCTGTAAGATTCCGCCCATACGCGCCAATCAGGACAATCCAGAATGCCTGGGTGTTCCAGGTGAACTCTTGTACTGGGTGAAAAGTTGTAGAACGGGATGATTGCCTTCCAGCCAGGTTCGCCTGCCTTCTCAAAAATTTGCAAGCGACAACCTGAAGAATGCAATGATTACCAGAATGAAAACAGTTCCGAGTCCTGCAAGCAGTAATGCTGTAAAAGAATTCATATGCTTACCTTCCTTCCTTTTGTATGTGTACTAGTATAGAGGTCCTTAAGAAATAGTCATTAAATAACATTTTTTTCTGAAAATTACGGATGATTACGGTTCTCTTATTTCTCCCTGACCCTGAACAGTTCCAGGGTGTAGAGTCAGGATGCTGTGAAACAAAGACACCTGGAAAGGAGAACATACTATGAAAACACAGCAAAAACATTATTAATCCCCGCGCAGCAGCAGTGCTGACAATTGAAGCTCCATGATGGCTTTCGCAGGCTACAGGATGGCAGGAAGAAGACGGAACCTGGCGCCAATATGACAAAACGGATATGTTACTTCCTTCCTGAAGAAATCTGGAAACGACTATTCCGGCTGATGAGGACGGCGAGATGCACAAATTGCCAGTTGGTGGAGGACAACGACAATTATTATTACGTGAATGAGAGCGGCGTCATGGTGAGAAACCAGTGGGAGAATGGAAAATGATGATCCGCAGGATGATGACGAGTCCGATACCGTCTGGTATTATTTCGAAGCAGACGGAAAAGCTTACACAAGGCGAAGGATTCAGGCCGGGTGAATTTAAGTCCATTGTCCGGGCGGATGGCGTGACGAAAAAGTATGCCTTCGATGAGGAAGGAAAGATTTCACGGCTGGATCAGATCGAGCAGGGCGAGCGTCAGACCGGTGATGACGCATGGCAGACCGGCGTCTACTATCTGGGTGGTGCGGATGATTTGTTGCTGAGAAGCCATCAGTGGGAGCGCCTGGACGGTGGATGACGACCAGACCAATGACGAGTTTCAGGACTGGTACTGGTTCTACTTCAATGCCAACGGAAAGAAGGCAGCAGATACCAAAAAAGACCATCAACGGCCGGAAATATTATTTTGAGGAGTACGGAAACGCCAGATTCAGCTGGCACGCAAGCTCCAGCAATGCTTCGTGGCAACCCCAAGCTTCTACAGCCCGATCCAGGACAGCTGGATGTCGGTAGGCTGGTTCAAGACCGTACCGGGAGAGAATACGGATCCGATGGATACTCTGGACGGTGAGGAGCGCTGGTACTACGCGGAGAAGGATGGCGATGTCGTAAAAGAGCCGCATTAAGAAGATCAATGGTTTTGGTATGCGTTTGATGAGTACGGCAAGATGCTGGAAGGTCTCTTTACAAGCTGGAAGTATCTGATAAGGATATTCTGTCCTGTACTGAGATTGAAGGTGAGAGTGATCTGCCGGAGGCTGGGGACAGCGCGGAAGTATACTACTTTGGAGGAACCTCTGGGGATGGCGCCATGAAGACCGGCACTGTGACCCCTGGACATTGACGGCGAGCGTTACACCTACAATTTCCGTAAGTCCGTGATGAGCGTGGGCCAGGGCTGCAATGGCATTGAGGACGGCGGATCTACGAGAAGGTAAAACGTATCGAGGCGGATAAGGATGAGAAGCTGAAGAAAGTAGGAGTGGGATAGCGAGACTTATCATGGTAACACCTCCGGCAAGATCAGAAGAACAAGAAGAACGCCAAGTTGGCGATGACCGTTACTACCGCACCGACAGCAAGGGTGTGGTTACTTATGAAGGGACGGAGAAATACAGCGAAAAATAATCAGAAATAAACAAAAATAACAAGAAATACCATCACATAATGAAAAACTTTCAGAGAAGAAAGGACGTGCGGATGCGGCGTCCTTTTCAAATATGGTTGTTTAAGATTTGATAGCGGAAGGAATAACCAGATAATAACATTGTATCTGATTGCGCATGCCCTGCATGAGAAAGGTGGGGAAAGAAGTTTTGGCTGTGTCGGAAGATTGTGCTTTTCTGGCGTAGGCCAGCATGGAATTTACCACATCCATGTCCGGAACCGGTCCGGATGCGCAGAAAGCGGATAGATACCGACACTGAATCGGTGCAGGGAATACCGGATAATCATTTGCCATGTTACAGTGCAGAAGCAGCTGGGATTTCGAACAGGAGCAGCCGTGTTTCTTTTTCCCGGCAGATCCGGTATTCGTCAGCATATTCTCCAGTCCGCGTGCTTTCTGGTGTGTACTGGAACCAATTGCTCCAGCCCGTCAGGCGAAAATCCAGATCCGGATCAATGATGCTTTCAGGAATCCGGCAGCGGACATTGAATGACCTTTGGTATAGTTTCGGAGATTTTCGCAGTCTTTTCTGGCTCATGCGAAGCTTTTGCTGTGGTGCGTTTGTATGCTGAGAATGGCCTCTTCCTCCTCTTCAGACGCTGGTTGATAATGCTGTGAAAGCGTTCCGGGAATCTTCGGAGCCATGTTCATCCCAGAGTGCTGCTATATCATCCAGTCCGATATCCATTTTCCTGCGCATACCGATAGTCTAAAACACTACTTGTATAGTAGCGGTAGCCGTTTTCGGCTTTTTGGCTGTGACCAGACCGCGTTTTTCATAGTGGCGGAGTGTATCGCGGCTCATGCCCATAAGGTTTGCCACGTTCCAATGAGATATCTATCTTTGTTCATGATCGTTTGCCTCCGGAAATGATGGTAACAGGAGAAGGGAAAAATCAATTGGTGTAATGAAATCGTAATAATGAGTGCAAAAATAAATCAAGAGATCGGGGGGGAATCACAAGAAATTCTCAATAAGACGGTTACTGAGAATTTCTATCAGATCAGCAGATTGACGAAAAGGTTAGCATATGCTAACATAAGTACATCGGGTTAGCAACGGGTAACTGAAAAGATTTCACAGGGAGGAACGGCGTATGTCAGCAGAGACCATGCTCCATTTTCTGAACAACTGCAATACTGAAGAAAAATTTGGTTTCGCGTTGTGACACAGTGCGCACCGGTTTTGAAAGGTGTTAAGATTTCTAACCTTATTACCATGAAGCCGGGCGGATGGCACAAGATCCGGGCATATCTGAAAGAAGAATCATCATCCCGCTTTACGCAGATGCCGAAAAGGAAGTATTGTTCCTGTACCGCTATGAGCAGCTGGAACGGCATTTGAAGAACCGTGAAGTGCAGGGAATTTTAAAGAGCTGCGGCTATGACCGTTTTGATGGCATCGGTTCTGGCCAGACTGAGAAGAAGATATCAGCGCTATGCCGGAATATCCAAAGAGTTTCCTCATGAGCTGGGCGTCCTTCTGGGATATCCGGTGGGGATGCAGGGCTTCATCGCGAATCGCGGAGAAAACAGCCGACTTCCCGCTACTGGAAAGTGTGGAATCCGAAGCAGGCCGAGAAGATCTTTGATCTTTACGACCGGGTGAAGGAACAGGGCCTTAAGAGATCATGTGCGGACGGACATTGTCCCATGTGGCAGTATCATAGGAAGAAACTAACCTGAAAATGAATATGCCAGACTTGCAGAAAAGATTTTTTGTTCCATGCTGCGTAACGCAGCGAATTTGCAATCAGTTGCAGTGGAATGGAAAACATCTGCGGATGGAGACCGCGTGGTCAAAGCACCATGCGGCCGGAAATAGAAAGGAGAACACGAACATGAAAGAAGTAAACGTAATCTACTGGAGCAGCACCGGAAACACACAGGCTATGGCTGAGGCTGTAGGCGGCGTAGAGGAAGCAGGCGGAAAGGCAAACGTAATCGAGGTATCCGCAGCAGATGCTTCCATGTTAAAGGATGCAGACAGCTGCACTGGGCGCTTCCGCTATGGGCGACGAGGAGCTGGACGCAGAGATGGATGATTTCGTAACCGCAGTAGAGGGAATCTGTTCGCAAGACCGTTGGCCTCTTTGGTTCTTATGACTGGGGCGATGGCGGTGGATGCGCAAATGGGTAGACCGCATGACGTTGCAGGCGCAACCGTAGTAAATGGGGAAGGCGTGATCGCAAACCTGACTCCGGATGATGACGCAGTAGCAGAGTGCAAGGCACTGGGCGCAGCTCTGGCAAAATAAAAAATATAAGGGCAGATTCATTGAAGGGCCGGGCGTGCGGAGAATTATATTTCATTTTTCATATCCGTTTTTGCTTGTCACTAACACCGCAGCCTCGCTTGTGTCGGATTAGCATCCGCCACATTCGACGCGTGTGCTCAAGATGCAAACACCTGGATAGTGCAGAAAATTCCAGAATCCATTCCCCGCACGCCCCTTTATTGGCTGTGCGGCAGTATTCTTAGAATTGCTGTTTTCACAGAAAAACACAGATTTTCCATTTTGAGACCACATTTTCTGCATAGAATCAAGGGCATCAAAAATGCTGGAGGAGAACTTTTTACGATGTTTTTATCAGGGTGGTGTGTTATTCGCGGCGGCGGTGGCTGCGGCATCGGTTTCCCGGGTGCGGGAACGCGGCGGGATGTGTCTGCATCGGAACATGGAGCAGAACCGGCACCGGATGGCAACCAGGGTTCTGCAAAGGACGGTCAGGCGCCGATGGAAAATCTTGCGGAACGCAAAAAGCTTCTGAATCCGTTAAATTATATCGGTTCGGATTCTGTGGATACCGCAGAACACATCCGTATCCGCGTAGGCACCCGGGACGGAGACACCTCTTTCTACCTCCGCGTTCTTGTCCTGAGTCTGGAAAACAAGACCGATGCCGATGTGGATTATGCGCTGGTATGGGATCAGCCTCACGGAAATGCCGATTATGACGGGGAACTGGTACAGTGGATTGAGAAAATCTAGAAGAATGAATCTTTCATAATAAAAAGATTGTGATATACTAAAACTAACTATGTAATTAAATGGACAGCTTCAGTCAGATGTGCATGATGACTGAGCTGCTTGAATGTTACTATGTAACTGTGAAGGTACTGAACAGTTCGTTACGATACAGTGTTATAGCAATAGAAAGAAATGAATATGAGAACAAGAAGATTAAACACAGTTGTTGGGCAGAAAAAGGGCTCGGAGCAGTCATGTTTTTGGCACACGCCTGGCAGCCGCGTTTCTTGGTGTATCCCTGATTCTCAGTGGATGCGCACAGGCGGGAGGCAACCAGGGCGCTTTTGATGCATCTTCCGAACAAAGCGGAAAGCTGAAAGTGGCGGTAACCCTGTTCCCCTTATTATGATTTTGTGCGTCAGATTGCCGGAGACCAGGTGGACTTGCAGATGGTCATTCCTGCGGGGATGGACAGTCATTCCTTTGAGCCAACTCCTGCTGATATCCGCACCATCCAGCATGCCGATGTCCTCATCAGCAACGGCGGCACCATGGAACACTGGCTGGACGAGACGCTGGCGGCCCTGGATACCACCAACATGACCATTGTCACTATGATGGATTATGTGGACACGGTGCAGGAGGAAATTGTGGAAGGCATGGAAGATGCAGAACACGATCATGATCACGCCCATGACCATGCGGCGGATGATCACGATCACAGCAATGAGACGCCGGAGGAGCACGCGGCCCATGCGCACGAAGCAGATGACTACGATCACAGCAATGAAACGCCGGAGGAGCACGCGGCTCATGCGCACGAAGCGGATGACTACGACCACAGCAATGAGACACCGGAAGAACATGCGGCCCATGCCTATGAGGCAGATCCCCACGATTACGTGGATCATGATGGTCATGAGGAAGAAATTGAATATGACGAGCATATCTGGACTTCCCCGGTTAATGCCATGAAGCTGGTGGATGTGATCGGTGATACACTGGCCGAGGCAGATCCGCTCATGCGGACACGTATCACCAGGGTGCGGCAAATTACAAAAGGAACTGGAAGAGATTGACGCGGGCTTTCGCGAGGTTTCCGCAAACCGTAAGCGGAACATGATCGTCATGGGGAGACAAATTCCCATTCCGTTATCTGGCAGATGAGTACCAGCTGGATTACCGGGCGGCCTTCTCTGGCTGCAGCCCGACACAGAGCCCAGCGCGAAGACCATTGCTTACCTGATTGATAAGGTAAAGGAAGAGCAGATTCCGGCAGTGTATTACCTGGAACTGAGCAGTCACCGGGTTTCCGAGATCATCGGAGAGGAGACCGGGGCGGAGCCGCTGCTCTTACATTCCTGTCACAATGTAACCCGTGCGCAGTTTGACGCAGGCATTACTTACGCGGAACTGATGCGCCAGAATATAGAAAATTTACGAAAAGGAATCGACTGATGAATCCGATTATCAAATGCGAACACACTGATTTTGGATATGAAAACCACGACGCGGTCATTGATCTGAACTTGGAAATTTATCCGGGAGATTACCTCTGCGTGGTGGGAGAGAATGGTTCAGGAAAGAGTACCCTGATCAAAGGCATGCTTGGCCTGTTAAAGCCAACCGGAGGTACCCTGACCGTGGCGGATGAGTTAAAGCGCGGCGGCATTGGCTATCTGCCTCAGCAGACCGCAGCCCAGAAGGATTTCCCGGCTACCGTGCAGGAAGTGGTGCTTTCCGGCACCTTAAGCCGCCGTGGAAACCGCCCGTTTTATTCCCGGCAGAGCGGAAGCTGGCAGCTCACAACCTGGAGCGTCTTGGGATTGAGCATCTGAAAAAAAATGCTACCGGGAACTCTCTGGCGGCCAGCAGCAGCGCGTCCTCATTCCGCGGGCTCTCTGTGCCACCGAGCAGCTTCTGATCCTGGATGAGCCGATCACCGGACTGGATCCATCCGCGATCCAGGATTTTTATCATTTAATTAAGAAGCTGAATAAAGAAGACGGGATCACCATCATCATGGTATCCCACGATATCGGAAATGTGATCAGCCAGGCTAATAAGATCTTGCATTTACACCGCAGGGTCGTATTCTGCGGAACCGCAGAAGCATACAGACAGAGCGTGGCCGGAAAAGAATTTCTGGGAGGTGACGAGGTATGAGTATGATCTCTGAAATGCTTTCCTATCCCTTTGTGGTACGCGCCCTGGTGGGAGGCATTCTGGTGTCTTTATGCTGTGCCCTTCTGGGGAGTAAGCCTGGTACTAAAGCGCTATTCCATGATCGGAGACGGACTCTCCCATGTATCCTTCGGCGCACTTTCCATTGCTGTTGCGGCCGGTTGGTCGCCGCTGAAGGTTTCCATCCCGCTGGTGGTGCTGGCAGCGTTTTTCCTGCTCCGCATTACTGAGCACGGAAAAGTCAAAAGTGATGCGGCTATCGCCATGATCTCCGCAAGCTCCCTGGCTGTCGGAATCATTGTCACATCGCTGACAACCGGTATGACCACCGATGTCAGCAGCTATATGTTCGAAGTATCCTGGCTATGAGCCGGGAGGACGTGATCTTAAGTGCTGTGCTGTCCATCATTGTACTGTGTTTGTTTGTGTTCTGTTACAACAAGCTGTTTGCAGTTACCTTTGATGAGAATTTCGCAAAGGCTACCGGTGAATGTTGAACTTTACAACGTTCTGATTGCCGTGCTGACGGCAGTTACCATTGTTCTCGGCATGCGAATGATGGGAGCCATGCTGATTTCCAGCCTCATCATTTTCCCGGCGCTGACCTCCATGCGGATATTTAAAAGCTTCCGTGGTGTGGTGATCTGCTCCGGCGTGCTGGCAGTTGTATGCTTCCTGTTTGGAATCATCTTCTCCTATGGATTTTCAACCCCGGCTGGAGCCAGCGTGGTAATGGTGAACCTGGCTGCGTTTGTTGTGTTCAGCGTGGTTCAGAGCGCGATGATGCGGGTGACGAAAAAGTAAAAAGTATTACATAGAAACAGGACCGAAAAATCCACAACGGATTTTTCGGTCCTGTTTTTGTTTCTATTATGAATAAATTTTTCTCAATAAGAAAATATGTGGTTAGTAATACCTAACAAAAAAATGAGAAAAATACGAGAAAGGTTGTTGACTGCTAACTCGGGTTAGCCTATACTAATCTCAAGTTAGCGGGCACTAATTATTGTTGCTGTGCGCTGACAGACGAAATAGAAATAATGTACATACATATTAAAAAGAAAGAAGATGAATGATGATGCCACTTTACTATGGCGCCGGTTGGACAGGCAAGCAAGATTCAGAGAGTCGGAGGAAACGAAAACCAAACGTTTTCTGGCAAACCTCGGATTTGTAGTTGGATCTGAAGTAACAGTAATTTCCGCGATCGGAGGCAACGTGATCGTGAACATCAAAGATTCCAGAGTTGCAATTAACCAGGATATGGCTCGTCACATCATGGTAGCGTAAGCTTTCCGTGAGGTGCGTAACTATATACAAAATGAAATTTATCTGTCAGTCCGCTGTGGCATGGCAATACAAAGCGGATGGCAGTGATCTTTGGGAAAGGAGAATAAGACGATGACTTTAGGTGATGCAGCAGTTGGAAGTACCGTTGTGGTAACCAAGATCAGTGGTGATGGTGCTTACAAGCGTCGGATTATGGATATGGGTATCACCAAAGGAAGCGAACTTTACATCAGAAAAAGTTGCTCCGCTTGGAGACCCGGTTGAAATTACCGTCAGAGGCTATGAGCTCTCCGTCAGAAAAGACGATGCTCAGTGCGTAGAGGTAAAATAATTAACCATATAACACGACAAAAATGAGGAAAGAGAGCGAGAAAAAAATGGCAATTAAGATTGCGCTTGCCGGTAACCCGAACTGTGGTAAAACAACCATGTTCAACGCGCTGACCGGCGCCAATCAGTATGTAGGTAACTGGCCGGGTGTTACGGTAGAGAAAAAAGAAGGCAAATTAAAAACCAAAGGAAAACATGAGGATGTGATCGTAACCGATCTTCCTGGTATTTATTCCCTTTCACCGTATACCCTGGAAGAAGTTGTCAGCCGTGACTACGTGCTGAAAGAGAACCCGGATGTCATCGTGGACCTTGTGGATTCCACCAACATCGAGCGTAACTTATACTTAACCACGCAGCTCATCGAGACCGGTGTTCCGGTTGTCATTGCATTAAACATGACCGACCTTCTGGAGAAGAGAGGCATGAAGATCGATGTAGAGCGCCTGTCCATGCTAATGAACTGCCCGGTTGTTGAGACCTCCGCATTAAAAGCAGACCGGTCTTGACAAGCTGATCGACAAGGCTGTTGAGGTTGCTCACAAGAAAGACGTTGACCTGCCGAAGGAAATCTTCTCTGAGGAGATGGAGAAGGCAGTCGCAGCAGTAGTTGAAGTTCTTCCGGACAGCATCACTGCTGACAAGAAGAGATGGTACGCAGTCAAATTCCTTGAGAGAACGACAGCAAGGTCGTTGAGAGCGTAGCACTTCCGGCATCTGCAAAGAACGTTGTAGATTCTGTAAGAAAAGAGCTTGAAGAAAAGCATGATGACGATATGGAGAGTATTGTAACCGACGAGCGTTACAAATTCATTCAGAAAGTCGTTTCCTCTTCCGTAAAGAAGGGCAAAGACAAGATGACCGTATCCGATAAGATCGATCAGATCGTAACCAACCGTATTCTTGGTATTCCGATCTTCATCGCGATCATGTGGGTTGTTTACTACATATCTGTAACCACCGTCGGTACCTTCGTTTACCGACTGGACCAATGATACCTTCGTAGGCGCAATTCAGGATGTTGCAACCAACTTCCTCACCAATGCAGGCGCAAGCGATTTCATCATCAAGCCTTGCGGTTGACGGTGTCATCGGCGGTCTGGGCGCAGTGCTTGGATTCATGCCGCAGATGGCAATCCTGTTCCTGTTCCTGTCCATCCTTGAGGACTGCGGTTTACATGGTACGTATTGCATTCGTTATGGACCGTGTCTTCCGTCACTTCGGACTGTCCGGTAAGAGCTTCATTCCGTTGCTGATTTCTTCCGGCTGCGGTATTCCTGGAATCATGGCTTCCAAGACCATCGAGCAGGATAACGACAGACGCCTTACCATTATGACCGCTACCTTCATTCCCGTGCGGTGCGAAGATTCGGTTATCGCTCTTCTGGGGCGGTGTTATGGCCGGTTATGTAACCGGCTGGGATGTTGCTGGCTTTATCACCCCACTCATGTATTTTGCAGGTATCGTTGCAGTGTTAGTTGCAGCAATCATGTTAAAGAAGACCAAGCCGTTCTCCGGCAAGCCGGCTCCGTTCGTTATGGAGCTGCCGCAGTACCACATCCCGTCTGCAAGAACTGTGCTTCTGCATGTATGGGAGAGACTGAAGGGCTTCTTCATCAAGGCAGGTACGGTTCTGTTCTGGCCTGCGCTAGTGATGTGGATCTTAAGTAGCTTCGGTATTCAGGATGGCGCATTTGGTATGGTTGAGGATTCCGCAGACAGCCTTATGGCTATCGTCGGCGGTGCTATCGCTCCGCTGTTCGCACCGCTTGGATGGGGCAGTGGCAGCCGGTTGCAGCTGCGATCTCCGGCTTCAGCGCAAAAGAGGGTATCGTTTCTACCATGGGTGTACTTGCAAACGTTGCAGGTGATGTCGAGGATGCAGATACTGTTGCTGCAGGCGTTGGCATGTGGTTCCCGACCGCTCTGGCAGGCTTCAGCTTCCTTTTGTTCAACCTGTTTGACTCTCCGTGTCTGGCAGCGATTTCTACCATGGCAAAAGAGATGCAGAGCCGTAAGTGGTTCTGGTTCGCAATCGCATTCCAGAATATTTTCGCTTACGCTGTAACTCTGGTAGTTTACCAGATTGGTTCCTTCTTACTGTATGGTACCTTCGGTGTCTGGACCGTGATCGCATTTGTAGTATTACTGTTCATGCTGTTCATGCTGTTCCGTCCGGATCCGTACAAAGATCAGAAGACCTACGCAAAGAGATCTGTACAGGCTGCTTCATAAGCAATCTGAATTTACATCCATTTTGAAATGAATTTTGCAGTCCCGGTTTTCACCGGCCGGGGCTGTGTTGAAAGAAGGGAAACGAAGTGTTAGCAGATATTATTGTAGTGGCCGTCATCGCCGGATATTGTATCTATGTGATCAAAAAAGCATCACGATCAGAAAAGTCGGGCGGATGTACTGGAAGCTGCGCCGGCTGTGCGGGCTGTGCAAGCTGCCATCCTTCCACCCGGATTCTAAAGTAAAATAACAAATTTCAGAAGGGCAGTGTCGCTGCCTTTCTGTAAAAACCGAGTTAGCAACTACTAACCAAAACAACCAAAAGGGAGGTACTTTATGTCAGCTGAGGCAAAAAAAGGATTTATTATTTCTGAACTGAAGAAGAATGGCTGCCGGATTACCAGCCAGAGAAAACTTTTGATTGATGTGATTTTGCAGGATGAGTGCAGCTGCTGCAAGGAAATTTATTACAAGGCAGCAAAACGTGATCCAAGTATTGGTATGGCTACCGTTTACCGCATGGTAAAGACTCTGGAGGAAGCAGGACTGATCCAGAGAAAGAACATGTACCGCATTGATTACGGCATGGGTGAGAATATGGCATTTGCATGAAGTGATGCCGGTGATTTCTACGGGAAAAAAGGAAGCAAAAGCTAACTTTTAACGGGAAAACCGTGAAAAAAGAGCAGTTAATGAGAAAATATCATTAACTGCTTTTTTGTCTTTATTAAGAAATTTTATCAAAAAACTCTTGAAATTTAGAAATCAATGCGTTAGAATACCCGTTAAACAAAATAATAAAAATACTTATGAGGAGGAATCCAATCATGTTAAACGTTTTAAAAAGCATTAGATGTTAAGAAATCTGGAATTTTGCAGCAGGTGTTCTGTTCGGTACCGCAGGTGTTAAGATTCTTACAAGCGAGGACGCTAAGAAAGTTTACACCAACTGCACCGCAGCTGTCCTTCGCGCAAAGACATGCGTAATGAATGTAGCAGCAAGCGTACAGGCTAACGCAGAGGACATCCTGGCAGAGGCTCAGCAGATCAACGAGGAGCGCGCAGCAAAACAGAGGCTGCAGCATTCGCTGACGAGGCAGCAGAGGCTGAAGAGACCGCGGGGGGAAGAGACCGTAGAAGCATAATCTCAGATTATTTACCAGACAGAGACAAAGGTCAGAAAAAGCATGCTCTCTGTTTTGAAAAGGAAGCAGGGAAAAGCGGATGCATGATCATGTTCTGCATCCTTTTCATTGCCTGAAATGGCTTAAATGCGTTGTTTGGCGCATTTATTACTGATAGAAAACGTTACAAAACAATTTCGTAACGAAAAGAGGAATACACCATGAAATTTGTGATCAAACATGAGATCCGCGGAAGAATCCGTGTTCAGATCCTGCAGGCCGCATGAGCATTGAGCAGGCCGATACCCTTGCAGTATTATTTTAACGCAAAACCATACGCTATTTCCGTAAAAGTACGGGAACGCCTGAGTGAAATCGTCATTCATTATGATGGTGACCGGGAAACGGTTGTCCGTGATTTACAGACATTCTCCTATGCAAAGGCAGAAGTGCCGGAGTCCTATATCCAGAATTCCGGACGTGCCTTAAACAGCGAATACTGGGAAAAACTGGATGACACGCGTCATTATGCGTGCAGGAAACTGTCTGTTCCTGCCGGCTGGTGTGCGCGCCGTCATCACTTCCGTAAAATCCGTAAAATATATATGGAAGGGAATCTGCACGCTGGCAGCCAGAAAGATTGAGGTTCCGGTCCTGGACGCAACCGCCATTGGCGTTTCTATTATCAGAAGTGATTTCGATACCGCGGGTTCTGTGATGTTCCTGCTTGGTATCGGTGAGATTCTGGAGGAGTGGACCCACAAGAAATCTGTGGGCGACCTGGCCCGCAGCATGTCCTTAAATATCAGCAAGGTATGGCTGGTGAGCGATGGACAGGAGGTTCTGGTTCCGACCAACACCATCCAGAAATCGGATCTGGTACGCGTTCATATGGGCAATGTCATTCCGTTTGACGGCGAGGTGACAGACGGTGAGGCCATGGTCAACCAGGCTTCCATGACCGGCGAGTCTGTTCCGGCAGAAAAAACTGCGGGCGCTACCGTTTACGCAGGAACCGTAGTAGAAGAGGGCGAGATTACCATCCGCGTCAAAAGAAACCGGTGGCTCCAGTAAGTTTGACAAGATCGTGTCCATGATCGAGGAGTCCGAAAAGCTGAAGTCTTCCCTGGAGGGCAAGGCAGAGCATCTGGCAGATACCCTGTTCCTTACAGCCTTCTTGGTACCGGCCTGACCTGGCTCATCACCCGCAATGCCACCAAGGCACTGTCTATCCTGATGGTAGATTTCTCCTGCGCACTGAAGCTGGCTATGCCGATCTCGGTACTGTCCGCCATCCGTGAGGCCAATATGTACGACATTACGGTCAAGGGCGGCAAGTATCTGGAGGCTATGGCCGAGGCAGATACCATCGTCTTTGACAAGACCGGTACCCTGACCAAGGCTCAGCCGACCGTGGTTGATAATGGTTGCGTTCAATGACAAGACCAGCGACGAATGCTACGTATCGCAGCATGTCTGGAAGAGCATTTCCGCACTCTATGGCAAAGGCTGTGGTAGACGCGGCAAAAAAAATCTGGTTCACGAGGAAATGCATTCAAGGTGAATATATCGTGGCTACGGCATTTCTACATCCACCATAAGATGGGAGACAAGAAAGTCATCATCGGCAGCGCCATTTTGTATTCGAGGATGAAAGCTGCACCATCCCGGCTGGAAAGCAGGGAAGTTTCGAGCCTTCCGCCGGAATATTTCCCACCTGTATCTGGCTATCGATGGCAAACTGGCCGCAGTCATCTGCATTCAGGATCCACTGCGTGAGGCTTTCCGCGATGTCATTGCTTCCTTTAAAAGAGGCTGGCATCAGCAAAGGTTGTCATGATGACCGGAGACAGCGAGCGTACCGCCAAAGCCATTGCGGCCCTGGCCGGTGTGGACGAGTATTATTCCGAGGTGCTTCCGGAGGATAAGGCAAGGTTTCGTGGAGAAGGAGAAGGCTGAGGGCCGCAAGGTTATCATGGTTGGAGACGGCATCAACGATTCCCCGGCACTTTCCGCAGCAAACGTAGGCATTGCCATCAGCGACGGCGCAGAACTGGCAAGAGAGATCGCGGATGACCATTGGCGCGGACAATCTGTATGAGGTAGTAACCTTAAAGCTTATCAGCAATCACCTGATGGATCGCATTCACTGGAACTACCGCACCATCGTAGGCTTCAACGCAGGCCTCATTGCGCTGGGTGTTCTGGGCGTACTTCCGCCGGCAACCTCCATCAGCGCTTCTGCATAACACCTCTACGCTGGTCATCAGCTTAAAGAGCATGCAGAACCTGCTTCCGGAATAGGGATGTAATTGAGAATCTTTTCTCATATATAAAAGAACAACTTTCTGAAACTACTGGACTTGCATGGAAATATCGTTTATGATAATGGTAATTCCCTTATAGGGACAGGGGAGGTTGTTGTATGCACGAATCAGGGGAAAACTATCTGAAACAATACTAATGATCAAAGAAAAAAAAGGAGTTGTTCGTTCCATTGACGTGGCACGCGCGCTGAATTTCAGCAAGCCAAGCGTCAGCAGGGCCATGGGTCTGTTGCGGGACCAGGGGTTCATTTCCATGGAACAGGGCGGTGACATCCAGCTTACAGAGGAGGGGCCTTACAAAGGCAAAATCCATCTACGCGCGTCACCTTCTCCTGACTGCTTTCTACAGGAGGTAAACCGGTGTTTCGGAGGAAATGGCGGAGGAGAATGCCTGCCGTATGGAACACATCCTGGATCAGGCAGTGGTCGACGGGATCAGCAGTTATATGGAAAAAAGAAAATAAACATTATGATATGCCGGGCGTGAGCTGCCCGGCATATTGTTATTCTGTGCGTTTTGTGACAGAATGGGAAACGGTAGCGGCTGCTAACGGCCGCGTATTACAAGAGCATAAAGGAATATAAGGAAAAGAAGGGATCATCATGACAAAGATTGATATTATTTCCGGCTTTTAGGAGCAGGAAAAACTACATTTATTAAGAAGCTTTTACAGGAGGCCATCAAGGGCGAGCAGGTTGTCCTCATTGAGAACGAGTTTGGCCAGATCGGTATCGACGGCGGTTTCTTAAAGGATTCCGGCATTGAAATCCGTGAGATGAACTCCGGCTGCATCTGCTGTTCTTTAGTCGGTGATTTTGGCAAGTCTCTGGAGGAGGTACTGACCAAGTACAAACCGGAGCGCGTGATCATTGAGCCGTCCGGTGTAGGCAAGCTGTCCGACGTTATGAACGCAGTGCGCGATGTGGCTAAGAACCTGGATGTGAAGTTAAACAGCGCAGTGACCATTGTAGATGCCACCAAGTGCAAAATGTATATGAAAAACTTTGGTGAGTTCTTTCAACAACCAGATCGAGAATGCCGAACTGTTACCATCGTTATGAGCCGTACCGATGTGGCAGATTCCAAGAAGGTTCTGGCAGATGTTGAGATTTACTGCGTGAGCACAACAAGGACGCAAGCATTGTGACCACCCCATCGATCAGAACTGACCGGCGCACAGCTCTTAGCGCTCATCGAGAAGCCGGATACCATGAGGGAAGAGCCATGTTAGCCCAGGTGAAAGAGGAGCATGCGCACCATCACCATCATGACCACGACGGACACTGTGGTGCGGCTGTGATGACCACGACCATGACCACGAGGATCATGACCATGACCATGAGGACGATGAGCATCATCACCACCATGACCATGATGATGAGTGCGGCTGCAGGGGATCATGACCACGAGCACCACCATCATGACCATGATGAGGACCATGACCACGAGCATGAGCATCATCACCACGATCATGACGATGAGTGTGCTGGCGGCCAGGATCATGACCATGAGCATCATCATCACGACCATGACGATGAGTGCGGCTGTGGCTGCCATGACCACGATCATCACCATCATCATGCAGATGAGGTATTCTCCAGCTGGGGTCTTGAGACCATTGATGCCTGCAGCAAGGATCAGCTGACCTGCCATTCTGGAGGAGCTGGCCTACGGCAACGAGTACGGCGACGTTCTCCGTGCCAAGGGCATGCTTCCGAGCGAGAAAGAGGGCGAGTGGTACTACTTCGATATGGTTCCGGAGCAGTACGAGATCCGCACCGGAGCACCGGATTACACCGGTAAGGTATGTGTCATCGGCGCAAACTTAAAAAGAAGATGAATTAAAAAAGCATTCGGCAGAAACTAACTGCCCGGATAGAAGGGGAAAGGCGCCGGCATGAGACCGGCGCCTTCCTGAAAAAGAAAAGGACAGGTACAAAAAATGGGACCAATGATTGACGATGAAGTAACGCCGGTATTTCTGATCAACGGATTTTTAGAGGCAGGGAAGACCGAATTTTTATCCTTCACCATGGATCAGGATTACTTCCGTACGGACGGAAAGACCCTTCTGATCGTGTGCGAGGAGGGTGACACCGAATACGATGACGCGCTCTTAAAAGATACGAAGACCTCTGTTGTCTACGTGGACAGCCTGGATGAGATTACCCCGGACCGCCTGACCGAGCTGGAGCTTTTTGCATCAGCCGGAGCGTGTGCTGATTGAGTGGAATGGCATGTGGAACCAGGATGATTTAAAGCTTCCGAAGGACTGGACCATTTACCAGCAGATCACCATCATCGACATGTCTACCTTTGAGCTGTATGTGAAGAACATGAAGTCACTGCTCAACGCCATGGTGAAGAATTCAGAACTTATCATCTGCAACCGCTGTGATGGAATCGAGGATCTGGACCGCTATAAACGCATGCTCAAATCCATGAATACCAAATGCGATATCGTATTTGAGGACGAGAATGGTGAAATCGACGAGATTTCTGAGGAAGATCTTCCGTATGACATGAAAGCCGATGTCATCAAGATCAGTCCGGAAGCATACGGCATCTGGTATATTGACTGCATGGACAAGCCGGAGCGTTACAAAGGCAAGGTAGTGGAGTTTTACCGCTATGGTCATGAAATCCCTCAAACTTCCCGAAAAAAACTACTTTGTTCCGGGACGTATGGCCATGACCTGCTGCGCGGAGGATATGACCTTCCTGGGCTATATCTGTAAATCCAAAGAAGCCCGCAATCTGGAAACCAGACAGTGGGTAACCGTGCGCGCGCGGGTTGAGATCGAATACTGGCAGGATTACAACGGCGAGGGTCCGGTGCTTTACGCAGAGGAAGTGGTACCGGCTGAGCCGATCAAGGATGTCGTGCAGTTCGGATAAAAAGCAGTTATGGTTCCGATGGTGTATGTATGCACACCAGATGATACTTGTATGGAAAAGAAGATAAGGCATAAAGAAAAAGGAGTTTTGCGGACTGTCCGCAAAACTCCTTTTTGGTAATCGTCTGTTATTCGATGGTGGTTCCGGCCTGCCGTTTACGGCTTCTTCCGCTTTGACCATGGTGGTGATGATGGCACTGCGGCCTTTGCCTGCCTTCAGGAAGGAAAGGGCTGCGTCAATCTTCGGAAGCATGGAAGAGGTGCCAAACTGGCCTTCTCTGCGTATTTTTCCGCTTCTTCCACGGTCATGTGGGAGAGCGGGATCTCGTCTGCTTTGCCATAGTTTAAGGAAACCTGTTCTACGTCGGTGAGGATCATGAGCACATCGGCATCGATCTCTTTTGCGAGAAGGCCGCTGACTAAATCTTTTTTCAATGACAGCGCTGGCGCCGCGCAGCTCACAGCCCTGCTCCATAACCGGGATACCGCCGCCTCCGCAGGAGACAACGATCTGGTCAGCGTCCATGAGGGTACGGATGGTGTCGATCTCGACAATGCCGACCGGCTTTGGCGCGGACACGATACGCTGCCAGCCTTGCCTGGAACTTCTGTCACATAATTGCCTTTGGCTTCCTCAGCGTCTGCTTCTGCCCGGGTCATGTAACGGCCGACCTTTTTCACCGGATTGTAAAAGGATTCGTCATATGGGTCTACCATGACCTGGGTGAGGACGGTAGAGACTGGTTTATAGATGCCTCGTTTTTAACAGGGCAGAACGGATGCCGTTCTGAAGATCATAGCCGATGTAGCCTTGGCTCATAGCTGAGCAGACGGACATGGGCGCGGGGTGTAGCCCCTCGCCCTCGTGGTTGGAACAAAGTTCATTCATAGCGGTGTGGATCATGCCGACCTGAGGCGCGTTGCTGTGGACAACAGCGACCTGCCAGCCATTCTGGATGAAATCTGCAATTAATTTTTGCGGTAGCAGCCACGGCTTTTTCTGCTCCGGGAGATTGGTACAGGGCATCGTGACCAAGCGCCATAACAATTCTTTCTTTGCCATATGATCGAATCCTTTCTGTATGTAATTGGGGTAATCCTGTTTGCGCAGCGTGTCAATCGTAACGTATGCACAACAGTGTTTGCGTTCATTATAGTGTTTCTGCTTGAAAATTGCAACCGGTTTATGGTATAGTGAGAGGGTTATATCAGAATGTATGCTGATGTAAAAATAGAAAGAAAAATTTATGGGAATACCCTATGAAAAACAAAGAAAAATCAGGCGCTTTGGACGGCTTTTCGGCGCTTGGCCCACTCCTTTTATGAGCTTTGCACAGCAGGCTGTGGGGGTGGCATGTTCTTTATTTGGTACACAGACGCCCTGATGACCGGAGGCAGAGGCGTTTCCTGGCGCTTCGTTTCTGTATGCAAACGCCGGTGCGCAGGCAGCAGAGGAAGTTAAAAGGCGTGTGCCGGTGCAGAACATGGATCCGACACAGCGGGCTGGCAGGGGTGCCGTGCAGGTCAGCAGCAGCGCCGAGACATCTGTTCGCAGGCTGTGTATACCGGCATAGGTCAATGCCGAACGTGCTTTTACGGTTTCTGTTGACGAGGGACAGCACACGGGAGACCGTATGCAGCGCTTCTTTGGCTGTACAGGTTCTGGTAACGGTGGTGCTTGCGCCTTTGACTGAGGAGGTTCTGTTTCGCGGCCTGATCCGGACAGAACTGAGAACCCATATGAAACCGCGCGCGGCGACCCTTCTGGGCGCCCTGTTGTTTGGCCTGCTATCACGGGAATATTAGCCAGGGTATTTATGCGTTTCTTCTGGCATTGTGTCTGGAACCGGTATGTGAATGGGGCGGATGTCTGCTTCCGGCAGTGTTTTTTGCACGCAGGGCCAACGGGGCAGCCATCTGTTTTACGGCTCTGGAGTCCGCATGCCGGCAGCATCCGGGGGACAGTCCGCTTTGCCGTGGCAGCAAGGAATGGTTCTGACCGCGGGCAGCGTTATATAAAACCAAGGAGGTTTTTGGTAAATCATGAAATTATTATCCATTGCAATTCCCTGTTATAATTCTGAGGGCCTATATGAGAAACTGCATCGAGTCCCTGCTTCCGGGCGGAAACGAGGTGGAGATCCTGATCGTGGACGACGGCTCCACCAAGGATAACACTGCCCAGATCGCGGACGAGTATGAGGCACGCTATCCGGGCATCTGCCGCGCCATCCATCAGGAGAACGGCGGCCACGGCGAGGCCCGTAAATGCAGGCCTGCGGGCAGCAACCGGTATTTACTTTAAAGTAGTAGACAGTGATGACTGGGTCAATGCAGAAGCCTACAAAGAGGTTCTGGAGACCCTGCGCAGCTTTGTGATGGGCAATCAGACCTTGGACATGCTTATCATCACGAACTTTTGTGTACGAAGCAGGGCGCAAAGCACAAGCGCGTCATGCAGTACCGCACGGCCCTGCCGAAACGTCAGCTCTGCACCTGGAAGGATGTCAAAGGTGTTTATGCTGGGCCAGTACATCCTCATGCACTCTGTCATCTACCGTACCCAGATGTTAAGGAGGCGGACTGGAGCTGCCGAAGCATACCTTCTATGTGGATAATATTTTCGTATTCCAGCCGCTGCCGTATGTAAAGACCTTCTACTACCTGGATGTAAACTTCTACCGCTATTTCATTGGCAACAGGATCAGTCGTCAACGAGCAGGTTATGATCGGCCGCATCGACCAGCAGCTTCTGGTAACCCGTCTCATGCTGGGCTACTACCACAGCGCAAAGATCACCAATCCATAAGCTCCGCCATTACATGGTCCGTTACCTGGAGATCATGATGACCATTTTCTTCCATCCTGGCCATCAAGTCCGGCACGGATGAGAACATGGCCAAGAAAAAGCAGCTCTGGGAAAATTTAAGAGAGCAAGGATCTGGCTCTGTACATGCGCCTGCGCTGGGGCTTTAGGCCAGAGCATGAACCTTAGTTACAAGGCCGTTCTTTGAAGTTTAATTAGTATAATCCACTTTGTACCATCCTGTCGTTAAATAAAACCAGGGCTGCTAAGAAGACTTTTTATGTAATTTAGCCCTGTAGGTGTGTATACATTTACAGGGCTTTCTATATGTACTCACAGTGGGGCACGTTCTTTTCTAAGCAATTCTGTTTTTATAATTCCACAATAAATTAGAGGAGAAACTAAAATGTATTATTTAAAAAAACCGAGAACAGCTTTGATTCTGCACATTTTCTGAAGGGGTATGCTGGAAAATGCAGGAATCTTCATGGTCACCGCTGGAGAGTTGTTGTTGAAATAGCAGCAGACCAGTTAAAGGATGAGGGTCAGACAAGAGGAATGCTTGTGGATTTTTTCTGATTATAAAAAATGCTTTTGAAGGATATCTGTGATGATTTTGACCACAGCTTGATTTATGAAAAAGGTTCTCTAAAAGGTGCGACAATTGCTGCATTACAGGCGGAGGAGTTTCGTATGATCGAAGTTGGCTTCAGACCTACTGCGGAGCATTTTTTCAAAATATTTCTATGAGCTGATGAGTGCAAAAGGCTTTCCAATCCACAGAGTGGAAGTATACGAGACACCTAATAATGTGGCAAAGCATACGAACAATAAAGGAAAGAAACTAATATGAAAGTTGTTGAGAAATTTATAAGTATTAATGGAGAGGAAGAAGAGCCGGAGAATTGGCGGTGTTTATCAGATTCAAGGGTTGTAACCTAAATTGCTCCTACTGTGATACAAAGTGGGCCAATGAGCCAGCTTGTGATTACGAGGAGCTGTCACCAGATAAGATTTGTGAATATGTCAGTGAGACAGGCATTAAAAATGTGACGCTGACAGGGGGGAGAGCCTTTATTACAGAAGGATATCAGGAGTCTGGTAGAAAAATTATTGAACAAATCGGACATTCGAGTAGAGATTGAAACTAATGGAGCGGTTGATATTGCTCCCCTTGCCAATGCATTTTCAAAAGAAAAACTTAGCCTTACTATGGATTACAAGCCGCCATCCAGCGGCTGTGAGGAGAAAATGCTTCTCTCAATATGGAGGCTTTAAGAAAGCAGGACACAGTCAAGTTCGTTTCGGGCAGCATTAATGATTTGGAATGTGCAGAGAAAATAATTGAAAAATTTCATCTGACAGAAAGATGCCAGGTATTCATAAGCTCAGTGTTTGGTTCAATTGAGCCAGTGGAAATCGTGAATTTCATGACCAGTAAAGGATGAATGATGTGCGTCTTCAGATTCAGATGCACAAGGTAATCTGGAACCCAGAGGAAAGGGGCGTATAATGTGTGAAAAATCCTAATATCAAAGATTTTTTACGTGCAAATTTGTGCTTTCAGCCCAAAGTTTGCGGGGTGAAGCAAGAATGGAGATTATGATGATAGATACGAAAGCGATTGAGGAGCATATTAGAGGGATTCTTGTTGCATTGGGCGACGACCCCGGAGAGGGAGGGCTTAAAAGGATACACCAAAGCGAGTTGCGAAGATGTACGAGGAGGTCTTTCTTGGGATGAATTACTCCAATCACGAAATTGCGCAGATGTTTGATAAGACATTTGAGGATGGAATTGAGGAGCTTGATACTTCTAAGGTTGTAGTTATGAAGGACATCGACCTGTTTTCTTACTGTGAGCACCATATGGCGCTTATGTATGATATGAAGGCGACAGTTGCGTACATTCCTAATGGGAAGGTTATAGGCTTATCAAAGATTGCAAGAATATGCGATATGGTTGGAAGAAGACTGCAGTTACAGGAAAGAATCGGTCAGGATATTGCGGACATTATGGCAGAGATAACAGGAAGCGAGGATGTTGTGGTGGTGCTTTGAAGGATATCACAGCTGTGTGTCGGCAAGAGGAATTAAGAAAAACAACACGAGAACAATGACTGTAGAGTTAAGAGAAGTTTTAAGGACGATGCAGCATTACAAATGTATCTAAGATAGGAGAGATGAGTTATGAAAGCATTAGTATTATCAAGCGGTGGCGTGGATTCCACTACGGCACTGGCATTGGCAGTGAGCCGATATGGAAAGGACAATGTAATTGCTCTGTCAGTTTCTTATGGACAGAAGCACGATAAAGAAATTCAGGCGGCAAAGGCTGTTTCTGCATTTTACGGAGTGGAGCAGTTATTCCTGGATCTGAGTAAGATTTTTCAATATAGCAACTGCTCTTTATTGCAGCAGTCTACAGAGGAAATTCCAGAGGAGAGCTATGCCATGCAGATTGAAAAGACGGAGGGCGAAAAGCCTGTAAGCACCTATGTGCCATTTCGAAATGGACTGTTTCTTTCATCGGCGGCAAGCATTGCACTAAGCAAGGACTGCAGCGTGATTCTTTATGGCGCACATGCAGATGATTCAGCTGGTTTTGCTTATCCAGACTGTTCACCGATGTTTAATGATGCTATGAATCAGGCGATTTTTGAGGGCTCAGGACATCAGTTAAAGGTGGAGGCGCCATTTGTGAATATGACTAAGGCGGAGGTGGTGAAGATGGGCTTAGAGCTTAACGCACCATACGAGCTTACATGGTCCTGCTATGAAGGAAAGGATGTGCCTTGCGGCAAATGTGGAACCTGTATCGACAGAGCGGCTGCATTTGCAGCAAATGGGGTAAGTGACCCTGCAATAAAATAAAAATTGGAGAAAGCTATGAGAGAAAAGAGAATTTAACATTATTAGGCAACCAGCAGAACAATTACGAGACAGATTACAACCCTGGCCTGCTTGAAACATTTGTAAACAAACATCCAGAAAATGATTATTTCGTGAAGTTTAACTGCCCGGAATTCACAAGTCTCTGTCCAATTACAGGGCAGCCTGATTTCGCAAACATTATTATTTCGTATGTCCCAGGCGAGAGAATGGTGGAAAGCAAGAGCTTAAAAGCTGTACCTGTTTTCATTCCGTAATCATGGGGATTTTCACGAGGACTGCGTGAACGTGATTATGAAGGATTTGATTAAGCTGATGGAGCCAAAGTATATTGAAGTGTGGGGCAAATTCACACCCCGTGGTGGAATTTCCATTGATCCATACTGCAATTATGGAAAGCCAGGAACTAAGTGGGAAGATGTGGCATTCAACCGTATGGCAAATCATGATATGTATCCGGAGAAGGTGGATAATAGGTAAAATAACATTACTAAATTTCGTGCAATGCACAAAGAATTTATAAAAATTTAGAATTGACGATAGTTTTAAAATGGTGTATCATTGTCTCGTTAGTACTTTACTGAAAAAAGTAATAATGAGCAAGATACCGGTACATGTTTTGTATCTGTTTCTTACATGAAACAGGGTGGTTTCAAAACAGAGAAGATTTCCGTCCCTGAAAAAGGGCGGATTTTTTTATTCTGAATATCAGAATGCGCCATTGGCGTATCTGCAGATTACCTGATCTCCAATTGCGCGGGGCGACTGCCGACAGCAGGCCTTCCGCATTCTGGATGTCTGAAAATCTTAAATTTAATCTATACATCGAGTGACTGCCGACAGCAGGTTCTTTGTATGCCAGAATTCGAAACAAAACAGAACAAGTAGTACTCTGAAAAATTGTAACAGGGGAATTATGCCCTGTTATGAGGTATCACATCAAAGGGAAAGGGGTTAAGGGTATATGAAAACCTACAAGAAACTTATGAATGCCCTCGCAGGCCTGGAAAAGCTGGTGCTGGAAATCGCAACTGTGCTGATTCTGGTCCTGACAGTGGGAATGTATTTTCACGAAAAGTCATTCATCAGTCCTGGTCATTTACCGAGGAACTGGTTGTTGCCGTTTTCGTACTGATCACGCTGCTTGCCGCAGCGCTGGCATGCCGGGAAGGGGAACTGGTCAATCTGACACTTCTCACAGACCGTCTTCCGGCACAGGTGAGAAAGGTGTTTTTGCTTCTCAGCACCATTCTTTCCGTAGCGTTTACCGCAGTATTATTCAAGTATGGCCTGGATAAGGTCATCACCCAGATGCAGAACGGCAAGCGCACCTTCGTACTGAACTGGCCAGAGTGGATCTTCTGGTCCTTCGTGCCGATCGGCGCAGCCTGCATGATCCTGCATTTTATTGAGTTTTATCTTGACAGCTGTGGAAAGGAGGACGATGACAAATGATCAGTGCAGTATTGTTTTGTTTCACTTTTTCATTTTCCTGATCATGGGTATTCCGATCGGAATCTGCCTCGGTCTTTCTTCCGTATGCGCGATCCTGTATTCCGGAACATCCTTAACGATCGTTGCAACCAACATGTATTCCGGCATCAGTAAAGTTTTCGCTGCTTGCTATTCCGTTTTTCGTATTATCCAGCAACATTATGGCGAAGGCAGGCATTTCCAAACGCCTGATCGTTCGTTAACACCTGTGTCGGACACAGAAGAGGCGGCATCGCCATCGTGTGCGTTATCGTAGCCTGCTTCTTTGGCGCGATTTCCGGTTCCGGTCCGGCAACCGTAGCAGCCTTGGTATGGTTCTGATCCCTGCCATGATCGAGCAGGGCGGCTTCTCCGCACCGTACTCCGCGGCGCTTATGGCAACGGCCAGCTCCATCGCCATTGTCATTCCGCCGAGTATCGCGTTCGTGGTTTACGCATCCATCACCGGTGTTTCCATAGCGGATATGTTCACCGCAGGAATCATTCCGGGTATCTTAATGGGCGTGGCTTTAGTCATTGTGGTTATGATCGAGGCACGCAAGAATAACATTCAGTCCAGCCAGAAGCGCGCCAGCGGCAAACAGCGCTGGGAGGCATTCAAGGATGCTTTCTGGGGGCTGTTGATGCCGGTCATCATTCTGGGCGGTATTTATGGTGGTATCTTTACCCCGACTGAGGCAGCAGCCGTATCCGTAGTATATGGCCTGTTTGTCGGAATCTTCATTTACAAGGAAGTAAGCTTTAAGGACCTGCGGGGATCTTCTGGTGGAGTCTGGAAAGACCACCGGCGGTATCATGCTGATTCGTTGCCTGCGCCTCCCTGTTCTCCTTCGTATGTACAAAATTTGGTATTGCGCAGGCAGCATCGGATCTTGCTTGGAAGCGTTGCTCATAACCAGTTTGTATTCCTTCTGATTGTCAATATCATTTTCCTGATTGCAGGATGCTTTATCGATGCAAACTCTGCCATGTATATTTTCATCCCGGTCATGCTTCCTGTCTGCAAACAGTTAGGCTATGATGTGGTGGCATTCGGTATCGTAGCAACGGTAAACCTGGCAATTGGACAGGTAACTCCTCCAGTCGGTGTGAACTTATTCGTTGCTATTTCCGTAAAACTGAAAAAAGGAATGGAAGTTACCATTCAGCAGATTTCCAAAGCCGTTATGCCAATGATCGCGAGCATCGGTAGCAGTTCTGCTTCTGATTACGTATGTTCCGCAGATTTCCACGTTCCTTCCAAAAGCGCTGGCAAAGACGGAGCTTATACCGGAACCGTAGCAGCGGCAACGAACTCCGATACTTCCAGTGGCGATGGTTCGGATGGCAGCACAGCAGGAAATTCCTCCGGCAATGAGGATTACAATGATATCGCTGATTACAGTGACCTTGGATGGAAAGAGCAGACCTGGAATTTTACCTGCTCCACCACCGAGAACAGTACCTGGGCAGAAGGCGGACGCAAGTTCGGCGAGCTCATGGAAAAAGCAACCGGCGGCAAGATCAAAGTCAATGTATACGCCGCAGACCAGCTGACCAACGGAAACCAGTCCGAGGGAATCCAGGCACTGATGAACGGAGACCCGGTACAGATTTCGACGCACAGCAACCTGATTTACTCTGCGTTTGACCCGAGATTTAACGTCGTATCTCTTCCGTTCCTGTTTGATTCCGTAGAAGATGCGGATGCAAAACTGGACGGCGAGGCAGGCGAAAAATTAAAAGCAATCCTCGATGAGTACGGCCTGCACTGCATGGGAATCGCCGAGAACGGTTTCCGCCAGCTGACCAACAGCAAGCAGGAAGTAAAAACCGTCGATGATATGAAGAACCTGAAAATCCGTGTAGCAGGAAGCAACCTGCTGATGGAGTGCTACAAACGCTGGGGCGCCGATGCGACCAACATGAACTGGTCCGAAACTTATACGGCCCTGCAGCAGAAAACCGTAGAAGGACAGGAGAATCCGCTGCCGGCTATCGACGCAGCCAGTGTACAGGAAGTACAGCCATACTGCTCCCTGTGGAATGCGATTTATGACTGCCTGTTCTTCTGCATTAACGGAGATATCTATAACAATCTTGACTCCGGAGCAGCAGAAAGTTGTCGATGAGGCCGGACAGAAAGCCGTCGATTACGAGCGTGCGATCAACCGTGCCGGAGACGACGAGATCATGAGCCGCTGGCAGAAAGAAAACGGTGTCAAGATCACAAAATACGAAGATATGGACATCGATTCCTTCTAAACAGGCGGTAGACGGTGTGGATGCGTGGTATCAGAACGAGCTGGAAAGCCAGGGATATATGGATGCAAAGACCTGATCGAAGGCTTTTTACCGAAAGATACTTCTTCTGCATTGGCACATATGATGTAGAGGATCAAGTGATCTTGGATGGGAGGAACAGACCTGGAACTTCACCTGCTCCACCACCGAGACCAGTACCTGGGCAGAAGGCGGCCGCAAGTTCGGTGAACTGGTAGAAAAAGCGACAGGCGGTAAAATTAAAGTCAATGTGTATGCAGCAGATCAGCTGACCAACGGAAACCAGTCTGAGGGTATTCAGGCTCTGATCGATGGAGATCCGGTACAGATCTCCATGCACAGTAACTTAATCTACTCCGCATTTGATCCTCGCTTCAACGTGGTATCCCTGCCGTATCTGTTCGATTCCGTAGAGGATGCAGATGCCATGTTAGATGGTGAGGCCGGTGAGATGTTAAAAGACATCTTAACGACTATGGTCTGCACTGCATGGGCATCGCGGAGAATGGATTCCGCCAGCTGACCAACAGCGTCCGCGAGATCAAATCCGTGGACGACATGAAGAATGTCAAGATCCGTGTGGCAGGCAGCAACCTGCTCATGGAGTGCTATAAGCGCTGGGGCGCTGATGCTACCAATATGAACTGGTCTGAGACCTACACCGCTCTTCAGCAGAAGACTGTAGAGGGCCAGGAGAATCCGCTTTCCGGCTATCGATGCCGCAAGCGTACAGGAAGTACAGCCATACTGCTCCCTGTGGAATGCAAACTATGATTGTCTGTTCTTCTGCATCAACCAGGAGATCTACGACAAGCTGACACCAGAGCAGCAGGCTGTCATCGACGAGTGCGGCGCTTTGGCAACCCGCTACGAGCGTGAGATCAACCGTGCCGGAGACGAGGAGATCATGAGACGCTGGACCACGAAGAACGGCGTGACCATCACTCCTTACGAGGATCTGGACATTGATTCCTTTAAAACGCGGTAGACGGAATTGACGACTGGTTCATCAGTGAGCTGAAGGCACAGAACTATGAGGATGCAGAGGCACTGGTAGCAGCATTCCGGAAATAAATTTAATAGGGAATGGCTTTACGCTGATATTATGCGGGCTGGGTGATGGAACTGTCACCCGGCCCGTGTTTTGTTTTCTGTGGATTTGTGTTATGATGGAAAGGGCAGCAGAAAGGGATGCAGATTATGATAGCAGAATTGACAATATCAGGCGCGCCTGGGCAGGGAGAAATCCGTGTTCCGGTCATCCGCTCCGCCAGAAAAAGCCTTGGCCTGGAGGTGCGGGATGCCAATACGGTTCTGGCGCGGATTCCGGCCCGTGTTTCGGACCGGGAGCTGAAGGCTTTTGTGGAGGCCCACCGGGATTGGATTCTGGAAAAACAGCGGTCATGGCAGAGCGGGAAGCGAACCGGAAGACAACACCGGCACCGCCGCCGGAGCTTTAAGCAAAACGGACCGGATGAAAATCCAGTTGAAAATCGGAAAGCGGGTGCGGCACTACTGTGAGATAATGGGCGTGACAGTCGGTTATGTTACCGTAAAGAACCAGAAGACCCGCTGGGGCAGCTGCAGCGCGAAGGGCAACGTGAATTTCAACTACCAGCTGGCGTTTCTGCGGATGAGCTATTGGACTATGTGGTAATCCATGAACTGGCCCACAGGCGCCATATGGACCATTCTGAGGCGTTCTGGGCGGAGGTGGAGAAGTATTGTCCGGATTACCTGGAGAGAAGGAAACAGCTGAAAGAATATTCTTTGTAGGAGGAATTATGGCAGATGTAAGAAAACGCATTATTTTCCGCGGCCGCGTGCAGGGCGTGGGCTTCCGCTACACCGCGAAATACCTTGCCCAGTCCCTGGGCCTGACCGGCTGGGTGCGCAATGAGTACGATGGAACCGTGCTCCTGGAGATTCAGGGAAGCGAATATATGATCAACAAGCTGCTGGTGGGATTGAACCATAACCAGTTTATTACCATCGAGTGGATGGATACAGAGGAGATTCCGTTAGATACAGAGGAGAAGAGCTTTTTCGGTGCGGTAATGCTGCAGGTCTTATTGATCCATGCAGTCTAAAAAACTGAAGAAGTGCGTTCCGCTGCTCCGGGCTCATCCGGTAGATCCGGGCCAGCAGCGGATCCTGGCAGAAACGGGATTCCAGTGTGTCATCGAAAAAATCCCGGAGAGACAGGTCCAGGGCGTCGCAGATATAAGAAAGAACCTCGACTGTGGGGTTCTTTTTTCCTAATTCCACGTCCCGCAGATAACTCTGGGAAATACCCGCCAGAGTTGCGAGCCGGTTTACGCTGTATTGTTTTTTGTTCCTGAAAAAGCTGATTCTTGTTCCGATGTCCATGCGAGTTACCCTTTAGATATAGAGATAGGATAACAAATTTATTCTGAAAAAATTACATCTATAAAGATTGATGATTATATCTATAGATGATATAATGGGGGTAATTGCTTGATTTGAAACGAAAACGTTATTTTTTTAGGAACAAAACACGGAGAACATAAGAATGAGTCACGAAAATGCGGCGGATCTGTTTGCAGCGCTGCAGGCAGCCCGCACAAAAAGTAAATGCATAGAATTACTGGCACTGGCTGCAGATTGCCAGGAAGTGCTGCTGCCGCAGGTACTGGAACTGCTGCGTCAGTATTATGCAGCAGAGCAGGTGCAGTTCTGTGAGTGCGGGGACGCGGATGCCGGGAAGCCGGACAGTATTGGAAGATTGGCGGAATCAGAGAAAACAAACGGGGGGGAGCAGGGAATTTTGCGGCCTCTGTTATTTTCGAAGAGAAACTGTACGGAAAACTTTTTTGGTAGTGCACGGCAGCGCAGCTGCTTCGGACAGGACTCTGCTTTCGGATATTGGCCGTGTTCTTGCTTCCGAAATCGGGAAGAAACAGTTTCAGGAGTATCTGCTTCATTTAAGTTATCTGGACCAGCTGACCGGGATTCGGAACAATACATCCTATATCTGGATGCTGAATCATCTGCGGGAGCATCCGGTTCCTGTGGGCGTTGCTTTTGCGGACTTAAACGGGCTGAAATACTTAAACGATACCTACGGACACGAATATGGGGATCAGGCCATCCGCATCTGGCAGAGGTATGTATGGGAGTATTTTGCAAAAGACCAGCTTTACCGGATCGGCGGAGATGAATTTGTTGTGATCTGTCCGGAAATCCGGGAAGAGGAATTTACCAGGCAGGCAGAGCTTCTGAAAGAACGCCTGAAGCAGGAAGAACAGGAACTGGCTGCCTTTGCTTATCTGTGGAATGGCGGCAGCACCGGCGCGGGCCAGCTGCTTCACCGGGCAGAGCGCCTGATGTATCAGGAAAAACAGCTGCATTATCAGGACAGCATGCGCAGAGTGCAGGAATGTCCCGGTTACGCGGAAACGCTGCTCAAACACTGTGGGCAGAGCGCGGAGAAACGAGAAGGAATACGAAACGATGCAGGGGCATTTCGGATGAGATATCCTTTTGTATCTAAAAATAAATAATACAAACAATATGTTCAGAAAATAAAAGAAAGATATAAAAATAATTAGAAATAAAGCTTGACAAATTGTACTTAATATCGTACAATAAAGACAACAAAAACAAAAAGCAACAAAAACAAAGCTTCAGAAAAACGGAGGACGGTCCAATGGGTTACTACATCTTACCACACAAAAATCTCTTAACGAGTTTACATAGATGTAATCGAAGGAGGGAGATTCAATGAAAGGCAGAGGCCCATAGCAATTTGAAAAAGAATAATAACAGAAAGAGAGGTTATTAAGTGAAACTTCGGGATATTTGTTAAAGAGAGCTATCTGATGACGAGAAAGTCAGATAGCTCTTATTTTTTTATGCTTTTTATTTCGTTTTGGGATTCCAGTGGAATTTGCTGGCTGTTTAAAAGAAATTCAGAATGTACTTCATGCACTGCTGCTCCTGTAAAAACAGAACCTTGTGGGTGCCGCCCTCGATCAGTCTGAGCTGGCTGTCTGGAATCTGCTCTGCCATCCAGCGGGTATGAGAGGTCTTTATGAGATCCCGGGTTCCGGCAAGGATCAGAACCGGTGCCTGAATCTGCTGCAGGCGCCCGGCAGAAAAGATTCGGAGAATCTGTTAAGAGCGTGTTGAGCTGCAGGCGGTTTGTCAGGTGCTGGCGCAGCGTTCCGTCTGGCAAAAAGTCCTTGAAAAGGGCAAGGGCACAGCCGGTCATCTGTGTGCCAAGGCGTACCGGAAGACGCAGCCCGTGGGGCAGGGCGTTGCCGCTGGCAGAGATGACAGCCAGTGTGCGCTCTGGAAAGCAGCAGGCAAACTCCAGCGCGATGTTGGCACCATCGCTGAAGCCGAACAGGATGGCTTTTTCAATGCCAAGGTGGTCCAGCAGGGCGGCAGCGTCGCAAGCCATGTCGTGGATGGTAAAATAGGGTTGTTCGTCTGGGCGGGGCCGGAAGCAGCAGAGGCCGTTGCTGCGCTGCCGGAAGCCGGGGCGGAGAAATGCCTGTGCATGCGGGAGTGCCCGGGAACGTCCGTGCCCGCGGCTGTCCATCAGAATTACCTGAAAGTTTTCTGCAGATTCCGCTTATAAATGGAAACACATGGTGCGACTGGCTGTTTCCGTGAAGCATAAGGATTGGGGTTCCGCTGCCGGTCACTGTTCATAGTAGATTTCTGCGCCGGAGGTGGTATGAGATAAGATAGTTTCATCCGGTCTGCTCTTCTGGTGCAGGTTTGTTACCAGGCTGACTGCTTTATTTCTGATTTTCTGGCTGTTTGTGCTGATCGTTTCTCTGATTTCGTGATGTTCATGATGTTTTTCCCTTCAGGAAAGACCGGATGCCCTCGCGGATTCCGTTCGGGTTCTGGATCGTTACCAGGGCGTAAAACATATCTGGCGTCGGATCTTCGGCAGGTAAATATAATAGGAAGGAACCCATTCGGTCGGGCTGTATTTTTCCTTGGCACGGTAGAGGTCGCGGAATCCATAACAGTCGTTCAGGTGGTTGTACACGAACCGCAGCAGCCGCTCTGACAGGCTGGCTTTTCATCATCCAGTCCAGCCAGGGGGCAACGCCAAGACTTCCGTAGTGAATGCCTTCTTCGCCGGAAGGTCTGGAAGGCTTCGTAAATGATGGTTTCCATGACGCCGCTTGGGGCATCGTTTCCATGGCGGGTAACATCGGCCATGTAGCCGTCTTTTCCGAGAAATGGGACAAAGGCAATGAATGCCTACAATTTTTCCTTCGGCATCGGTGGCATAGAAATAGCGTTGTCCATCGGGTTTTCCAGTCCGACTTTTCCCATGGTGAAGGCCAGCAGGGAACTCTTTTCTGACTGCAGCCATTCATTTGTCACGCGGTTCAAAGGCGGATTCGATATCCGGATCCCGCTGCTTCAATGGCGGTACTCGGAAATGGTCACACCGGCCTTTCTTTGCGTGGTTGATGTTCATACGCATCTTGGCGCCTTTCTTGCCACTGATTTCATAGTCCGCCAGGTGGAAACGGGCTTCCTCTCCAATTTGACATAGCCGAAGCCCTGATTTTGTATTCTTCCAGATAATGGTCCGTGACGCTGAAAAAAACAGGTTGTGGGCGCTGCGCTGGCAAAATTCTTTAAATTCTGCCAGGAGTGCCGGAAAATCGCTGTCCGCGCAGATGGGATCGCCGTTGATAACGATGGTATGCCGACCACGCCGTAGGGGATAACGCCGTCCACCTTCTGACCGAAATATAGAGCTGTTTGTCATCCTCCAGCGTCAGGTAGGCGCTGGGATTCTGGCTGTAGAGGTTGACGAGGGTGCGGGCATGCATCAAGGTCGAAGCATGGCTGACCTGGCAGGCGCGGCCAGCCATGGGCGGACCGCATACAGAATGGAGGCGAGGATGCAGCCCCAGCTGAACCAGAATGTAACCAGTTCGACTACATGTGTTTCACGTGAAACATTGCTCGGATTTCCCATGCCGAAAATCATGGCAGTTCCCTGAATGAGACTATCCATCAGCGAGTCAAGTGAGGTTTCTCCCAGCGGCTTTACCGAAAATGATAGCTGATACCGGCATTGACGATGATGCCTGCCAGTGCCAGCAGCAGAAACAGGAGAGGCGTCCGAGGCTGCGCCGGTCAGACGGGCAGCAGAAGTCCTTCCGAAAACACAGGAGAAGCAGAAATAATACGGCTTCTGCCAGGTGAAACGGAAGATACAAAGGCGAAGAAAGTGCTGTCAGCCCGCGTAAAAAGCTTAAAAACAGCAGGATAACAGCAATGTTCCAGGCGGCGCGCTTCCGTTTCCAAAGCTGGAAGGTCAGGATGAAGAGCACGACAGAAAAGGCACGCTGTACCATGTGACCCATTTCCAGAAGGATACCGACGCGGTTTGCCAGTCCCAGCCCTGGCAGGAAGCTGAGAATAAAAAGTACAAGGGAAAGAACGCCAAGTGCGCCGATCAAGGTGTTTTCCAGTTGGATTCGTGAGTTCTGTTTCATATTATAATGTCCTCCGTGTCAGTCTTGTACAGATATAATCTGTAAGGTGCTATGAAACGGGCATAAGCGCACAGGCGGCTTATGCTTGCCCTTGTTATAGTACGGAAAAACAGGGATGTCAAGATAAGATTTTGCATGGAAATAGGCGTGGAGAAATTCCGTTACTGTTTACGGTAGGCACTTTGGAACCGAAGGTGCCGTAAGAAAAACATGGTGGCAGCAGGAATTCTTTATGATAGAGGCAAAGGCACAGGGGTATTATGCAGACAGAAAAGGAACGGTTCAAAATGGAGAAAAGAAGCAGTTTGTTGGATGATTGACAAGCGAAGAACGCAGTTTCTATGGAAATCAAAGTAATAAAATGTAAAATTTTTGAAAAATACACAAATATATCAAAAGTGAATAGTTAAAACAGTTGAAATCCACCAGAATGCGTGCTATAATTTGGGCATAGGGTGGTTAAAAATTAACAGGAGGTAGTATCAATATGGCTAGATTTACATTACCGAGGATCTCTATCATGGAGAAGGATCTTTAGCGGAACTGAAAATCTGAAAGGCAAAAAGGCAGTCGTTGTCGTTGGCGGTGGTTCCATGAAACGCTTCGGTTTCCTTCAGAAAGTAGAAGATTATCTGAAAGAAGCTGGCATGGAAGTGGCTCTGTTTGAGGGAGTAGAGCCAGATCCGAGCGTTGAGACTGTTATGAAGGGCGCAAAGCTTATGCAGGAATTTGGTCCGGACTGGATCGTAGCGATCGGCGGTGGTTCTCCAATTGATGCAGCGAAAGCGATGTGGGCATTCTACGAGTATCCAGATACCAAGTTTGAGGATCTGATCACTCCGTTCAATTTCCCGACACTGCGTACAAAAGCAAAATTCTGCGCGATTCCGTCTACTTCTGGTACAGCAACTGAGGTTACGGCATTCAGCGTTATTACCGATTATCATAAGGGTATCAAATATCCGTTAGCAGATTTCAATATCACACCAGATGTAGCGATCGTGGATCCGGAGCTGGCTGAGACCATGCCGCAGAAGCTGACCGCAAACACTGGTATGGATGCAATGACCCATGCGATCGAGGCGTATGTATCCACACTTCATTGTGATTACACCGACCCGCTGGCACTTCACGCAATCAAGATGATTCATACCTATCTGGTTAAATCTTACAATGGCGACAAAGAAGCGAGAGCATGTATGCACAACGCACAATGCCTGGCAGGTATGGCATTCTCCAATGCACTGCTTGGTATCGTCCATTCCATGGCACACAAGACAGGTGCAGCTTACTCCGGCGGACATATCGTTCACGGTGCAGCGAATGCGATGTATCTTCCGAAGGTTATTAAATTTAACTCCAAGGAACCAGAGGCAGCTTCCCGTTATGCAGATATCGCGAAGTTCATCGGTTTACAGGAGACAGCGACGAGGCTCTGGTTGACGCTCTGATCGCTGAGATCAAAGAGATGAACAAGCAGTTAAATATCGCTCCGAGCATTAAGCTCTATGAGGGCGGAATCATTGACGAGAAAGAATTCAATGACAAACTGGCAACCGTGGCAGAGCTGGCAGTTGGCGATGCATGTACCGGTTCCAACCCGCGTTCGATCAATCCGGAGCAGATGGCGAAACTTCTGACCTGCTGCTTCTATGATACAGAGGTTGATTTCTAATTTAAGAAGCTTCTGAATTTAGAATGCAAAATTAGAATGTAAAACATCGTGTTTCGATGTTGGAAGCGGTTCTGAAAAGAATCAAATATGTAAAGTAAAGAAGCCATCCGGCTAAAAACTGGATGGCTTTTATCGTTGTGTTTTTTGTTAGCTGGTGTTTTGCATTTTTTGGTGAATGGCGCGTTTGTGTCCTATGTGTTTTCTGCGTGGCTGTTTTTCTCACCGTTTTCTCCGTCTGCCATTGCGTCATGCTGTCCGGTCAGCTGTGCCAGAAGTGCTTTCGCTTCCTCTGTACAGCGGAGAATCTGTGCCTGGTCCGGCAGCTCGATGTCGTGGATCAGGACATTCCGCAGCTTGCGGAGCTGGACAATCTGGTTGATCATTTCTTTGTCAAAGAGATCCATCCGCTTGAGTGTATTGATATTGAAGGCACCGCGGGAACGCGTCGAGGTGCGCCGTGCAGTCTTGTTGAGCAAGCGCTCTAATGGTACCCACCTCGAGGAACTGGTTGACTGCCTGCAGGGTTTCCGGTGAGGCGGTCTCCGGTTCCGTCCGCAGCTCCTGGTAGCACTGGTAGCGCTTTTCATTGCCGGAGATAATCTGATCGATGATTTGCTGGGAAATGGTGCGCCGATCCTTTTCAAATTTGACAGACCGCAGAATCGGGGTAATATCTTTGAGGCCGGTAAGCTGTAAACGCTGCAAAAGCCGGTAGAGCAAGGCAATATTTCCCATTCGAAGCTCGATGTCCTCGGTTTTGAGATGGCTGCTCAGGAAATTATAGAGATAGGACGCCAGCTCGTACTGGCTTCCAAACGCGGCATTGCGGCTGCGGAGCCGCTCATTTCCGGCTGCCTGTAGGCGTTCCAGCGATCTCGCCGGCAAGGACCAGACCATTTAACTCATCTAAGATCGACAGCTCTTCCTCGGATAAAGTTCCCTGCATTGGCTTGTAAGTCAGATCATGTTCAACCTCGGACCAGGCGTGCATGATCAGGGGACGCCACCTGGATCTCGATGCGCGCCGATCCGTATTTTTTCTGTGATTCATTCAAAATTTCATCGCGCATCCGCGCGCGGTAATGGTTCGCCCAATAGCCGGAAAACCGTTTGTGGTAAGTCGGGGGTTTCGACTGTTCCGGGAACTGTTTAAATTCCAGGATGTTGAAAAGCTCCGAGATGATCGCATCTACCTTGCCGCGGTCACCGGGGAAATACAGGGAGACGCGTACACCGGACAGATCGGCAATGTCGTCGTAGATTTCCTCGAGTGTCTGGTATGGTTCTTCACGTCTGGAATTGCGCCGCTGCACTTTTGTGCGGAGTCTGGCGGGATTCTTGGCGCGAGAGGTCACGATCGCCCGGATACCGGCATTTTGCAGGGCGAGCTGGGTTTCTCTGCCGCGAGCCGCCCGGCTGCGTCGTAGAATGTCCATTTCATCTTGTATGTATCGATAAATTGTTGTATTAAATCCATAAGCAGCCCCTCCCAAGGTGCATAATAAAGCTTAGAAGAAAGCATTCTGATAAAAGAAATGCTTCTTCTTTCTATCATGAAGTATAGCAAAGATGGAAGCACTCTGCCAGTGGTTCTATGTAAAAATATGTTACTGTACACGCATACGTGTCCAGTAACGGAATTTTGCCGTGGCTTCGCATTTAAATATGGCAAATTCCTGCTGCCACCAGTTTTCTTACGGCACTTTCGGTTCCAAAGTGCCTACCCGTGTATAGTAACAAAAATATTACTGTCCCCACATGTGTGCCCGGTAACCTAATATGGACTTATACACAGATTTGTGGTAAAGTTATGGACAGTGACAACGTGAAGAAAGAAAAGTAAGAGGTAACGCGGAGAAAAACGGAACCGTTACAAAGAGACGAGAATTATGGGACAGTTTATAGTATTGGATCTGGAATGGAACCAGAGTCCGGCGGGCAAGGAAGGCTCGATGAACCGGCTTCCATTTGAGATTATTGAGATAGGCGCGGTAAAATTAAATAAAAATCTTCAAATCATTTCGGAATTTCGCCGTCTGATCCGCCCGCGGGTGTACCGGCAGATGCATTATAAGATATCAGAAGTGACGCATATGTCGATCGAGCAGCTTGACACAGAAGGCGAGGATTTTGTGCGTGCGATGACCGAATTTTTAGAATGGTGCGGGGATGATTACCGGTTCTGTACGTGGGGCTCGATGGATCTGACCGAATTGCAGCGGAATATGGTATATCACGGGATGGAGCTGCAGTTTCCATCGCCGCTTCTCTATTATGAT
>VOFG01003607.1_pt1 | contig 38044 bp, 50 predicted proteins | sample 5384171 | NCBI WGS metagenome assembly VOFG01 (sample SAMN12384726, study PRJNA508395) | human gut metagenome | isolation source: healthy gut F | host: Homo sapiens
GAAGGAGGAGCTGGCTGCCCAGAAGACCGTGCTCGAGCAGAAGCGTACCGAGCTGGACGGGAAGCAGCAGGAGCTGAGCGACAAGAGCGCGCAGTCTGATGCGCTCATCACGCAGCTTTTGAACGACAAGGCCGAGCTTGCGGCCGAGGCTGAGAAATACGAGCAGATGGAGGCCGAGCTGACGGCGGAGATCGCCGCGCTCGAGGTCGATCGCACGGCCGCGCTCCGGGCGGAGTGGCTTGCCGCGCACCCTCCGACGCCGAAGCCGACTCCCACGCCGACCGAGACGACGCAGCCCGCCGTGCCGAGCACGCCGGAAAGCCCGACTGAGCCGACGCAGCCGCCCGAGAACCCCGGCGGCGACACGCCCGAGACGCCGACCGAGCCGCCCGTTGACGATGAGCCGTCCGTCCCGGCCGACGGGGAGAGCTGGCTGTTCCCGCTGCCGTCCGGCACGCGCGTGACGCTGACCAGTCCCTACGGCTACCGCACGCACCCGATCACGGGCAGCTTCACGATGCATAACGGCGTCGATCTTGCCTGCGCCGGCGGTACGCCGATCCTTGCGACAAAATCCGGCTATGTCACGACCGCGAAATACAGCTCATCCTATGGCTATTATGTCACGGTCAACCATATGAACGGCTACTCCACGCTCTATGCGCACATGACGAGCTACTGCGTCGCCAACGGCGACTATGTCGAGCGCGGACAGGTGATCGGCTATGTCGGCGCGACCGGCTGGGCGACCGGCAACCATCTGCATTTCACCGTCTTCCGCGACGGCTCGACGGTCAACCCGATGGATTATATCAGTATGCCGTGATCGGCTGAAAGAATGATTTTGCATTCCGGGACATACGTCCCGGAATGCTGCTTTGGAGGCAATTATGAAGAAACAGAATCTCAGAATGCTCTGCGTTCTGCTGGTGGCGATGCTGCTGCTCAGCGGCTGCACCTTCCGCTTTGATGCGTTTGACCGCAGCGAGACCGAGCAGGTCGAGGCCGATACGGCCGCGCAGGAGGACTACCACGAAAAGCTCGACGAGATCGTCGCGCTGCTCAACGAGGTCTATGTCGACGGCTATGACACCGACAAGCTCGGCGATTACCTTGCACAGGCGGCCGTTGCAGCGACCGGCGACCGCTGGAGCTACTATGTCAGCGCCGAGGACTATGACGCCTTTGTCGAGTCCAACGAGAATGCCTACGTCGGCATCGGTGTGACGGTCGAATCGTCGGACGATCTGACCGACGGCGTTCAGATCACGAAGGTCACGCCCAACAGCCCGGCGGAAGAGGCCGGCATTGAGGCCGACGACAGGATCTACGCCGTGGAGGGCGAGACGGTCGAGTCGCTCGGACTTGACGAGGCGAAGAACCGCATCCGCGGCGAGGAGGGGACGGAGGTCACGCTGACGATCCTGCGCGGCGAAAAGAAATTCGACGTCACGGTCAAGCGTGCGTCCGTCGAGGTCGAGGTCGTTAAGTATTCCATGCTCGACGGCTCGATCGGTTATATCAAGATCAACAATTTTGAGGCAAACAGCGCCGACCGCACCATCGAGGCCATCGACGCGCTGCGCGGGCAGGGCGCCAAGGCGCTCGTGTTCGACCTGCGCTTTAACCCCGGCGGACGCAAGGATGAGCTGGTGCGCGTGCTGGACGATCTGCTGCCCGAGGGGCCGCTGTTCCGTTCCGTGGACTACAAGGGCAACGAGAGCGTGGATTATTCCGACGCCGACTGCGTCGAGCTGCCGATGGCCGTGCTGGTCAACGGCGATTCCTATTCCGCGGCCGAGTTCTTTGCTGCTGCGCTTCAGGAATATGACTGGGCGACGGTCGTCGGCACGAAGACCTGCGGCAAGGCCAACTATCAGCAGACCTTCCGCCTGTCTGACGGCTCTGCCGTCGCGGTCTCCACCGGCCATTACCAGACGCCCCATGGCGTCACGCCATTAACGTCGGCGTGACCCGACGAGATCGTCGAGGTCGATAACAAAACCTATCTGGAGCTTTATAAGGAAGCCGTCGCCGTGAAGGACGATGCGCAGCTTCAGGCGGCGATCAAGGCCGTAACGGGCTGATTTTGTTAAGGAACCTCTGATTCAATCGCAAGAGTGGTCAGCGAGGGATTTTGTTCCAGATTGAGGTTTGGAAATCGCAGGAATCCTTTACGTATTTCAAGATTTTCAAACCGATAAGCTGGGACAAAGACCCGCTGAGCGCCGCAGCTGATTTATTCGGAGGTTCCTTAAGAAATACTTGACAAAAGTGCCCACCGTCAACTATAATAGCCCGGATAAAAGAATTATTGGAGGTCAATTGGTATGGCAAAGGAATATAAAATCACGCGCGATCGTCTCAAGGAGCTGGAAGCTGAGCTGAACTATCTGAAAACCACCAGGGAAAAGGAAGTGGCCGAGCAGATCAAGGAAGCGCGTTCCTTTGGCGACCTTTCCGAGAACAGTGAATACGACGAGGCCAAGAACGAGCAGGCGAAGCTCTATGGCGCGCATCGCCGAGGTCGAGGATATCCTGACCCATGCGGTCGTTTTCGATGAGAGCGCCGTGGAGGATATGCACGGCGTGGTCGGCCTCGGCTGCACCGTGACCGTGCGCGACCTCGAGTTCGACGAGAATCAGGTCTATGCAATCGTCGGCTCGCAGGAGGCCAATCCCATGGAGGCGCGCATTTTCGGACGATTCGCCCTTCGGCAGGGCGATGCTCGGTAAAAAAGGTCGGCGAGACCGTCGAGTTTGAGGCGCCCGCAGGGCTGATGCGCTTTGAGATTTTAGCAGTTGAGAGATAAGAAAGGATAAGAAATGGCAAAATTTGTACCGCAGGAGGAGCTTTCGCTGGTTGATCAGGTTCGCATCCGCCGCGAAAAGCTCACGCAGCTCCGTGAGGCCGGTCAGGACCCCTTTGAGCGCACCGGCTTTGCGTTTGATACCTACAGCACAGACATTAAAAATAATTTCGAAGCCCTTGAGGGAAAGAATGTCGCTGTCGCCGGCCGCCTGATGAGCAAGCGCGGCATGGGCAAGGTCATCTTCTGGCGACCTGATGGACGAGAAGGGGAGAATCCAGCTTTATCTGAAGTTCGATGAGATGGACGAGGCCAATTTTGAGACCTGCCGCAAGCTCGACATCGGCGACATCGTCGGCGTCAACGGCGACGTGTTCCGCACCCAGCGCGGCGAGATCTCCGTCCGCGCGCATCAGGTCACGCTCCTTTCCAAGGCGCTTTGCCGCTTCCGGATAAATATCACGGCCTGACGAACGTCGAGACGCGCTATCGTCAGCGCTATGTCGACCTCATCGCCAATCCGGAGGTCAAGGATACCTTCGTCAAGCGCAGCCGTATTATGCGCGAGCTGCGCAGCTTCCTCGACGGCAAGGGCTTCTCGAGGTCGACACGCCCATTCTGACCCCGTTCGAGATCGGCGCCTGCGCGTCCGTTCTATACGCACCACAACAACATGGTTCTGCGCATCGAGACCGAGAGGGCATGGACACGAAGCACAACCTCGAGTTCACAACCATCGAGCTGTATCAGGCCTATACCGATTACCACGGCATGATGGATCTCGTTGAGGAAATGAAGACGCGTCGCGCAGAACGTCTGCGGCACGACGAAGATCACATACCAGGGCACCGAGATCGACATGGGTCATTGGGAAAAGCGCTGACCATGGTCGAGGCGGTAAAGAAGTTTTCCGGCGCGGATTACTATGCGTGGGACAGCGACGAGGCGGCATCGCGCGTGCGCGAAGGAGCTTCACGTCGAGGTCGCCGAAAATGCGACGAAGGGCACCGTTCTTGCTGGAGCTGTTCGACGCATACGTCGAGGAAAAGCTGATCCAGCCGACGATAATATACGACTACCCCGTCGAAAACAGCCCTCTCGCAAAGAGCAAGCCGTCCGAGTCCGGCCTTCACCGAAAGCATTCGAGTACTTCATTAATGCGACCGAGTTCGGAAATGCTTCTCGGAGCTCAACGATCCGATCGATCAGAAGCAGCGCTTCGAGCGGCAGGTCGCCGAAAGCGTGCGGAGGATCCGGAACACGACCGCGCAGGTCGACGAAGACTACGTCACTGCGCTCGAATACGGTCTGCCGTCCACAGGAGGACTCGGCTTCGGCGTAGACAGACTCGTGATGCTTCTGACCGACTCGGCATCCATCCGCGACGTTCTGCTGTTCCCGACAATGAAGCCGTTGGACTCTGACAAGAAGGTTTCCAAGGAAGTTTCGGCTCCTGCGGAGGCTACTCAGACGGCTCCCGTTGTGGAAGAAAAAATTGATTTTTCCAATGTTCAGATTGAGCCTTTGTTTGAGGATCAGGTCGATTTTGACACCTTCTCCAAGAGTGATTTCCGTGCCGTAAAGGTCAAGGAATGCGAAGCTGTGAAGAAGTCCAAAAAGCTCTTAAAGTTCGTTTTGGACGACGGAACCGGCGTAGATAGGGTCATTTTGAGTGGTATTCACGAATATTATGAGCCGGAAGAACTGGTCGGTAAGACCTGCATTGCAATCACCAATCTGCCTCCGAGAGCGATGATGGGTATTGATTCCTGCGGTATGCTCATCTCCGCCGTGCATCACGAAAACGGTGAAGAAAAGTTGCATTTGCTGATGGTCGATCCTCACATTCCGGCAGGAGCAAAGCTCTATTGATTGACCTAAAATTGTCGGTGCTTACGCCACAACTTACGCCAATTTACTCCGAGCTTACGCCAAAAATGCGTTTGGAATTTTGCGATTGCAGACAAGTTCCGATAGCATACGATAATTTCATATGATTTAAGTCCGCTGATTTCGGTCAGCGGGCTTTTTTCTATTTCTGCCCCTATTACATTTTTGTGATGTGATAGGGGCTTTTTTTATCCCTGAAAGGTGGTCGAAAAATTTTTTTGAAAAATCTCAAAAAAACTTCGTACAAATCGAAAAAAATTTCCCAGTTGGTTAGTGAGGGCAAAAACCTCACGAACCTTGAAAATCGAATAGACATTCAACAGGTACATTCCTGATCGGGGGCGAAAGCCCCAGCCGGATGAAGGTGCGTCACGAACTTCCTGCCCACAAGGGTTATCACGGAAAGCAAGGTTGGTAGCGATTCCGAACCATTCTGAAATATCCGCTTGCTACGGATAAGGCGATGAAACGATTCAGGGACAATGATACTTCCCTATGGGGCTGGCGGAGTACCCGGCAGAGGTGAGAGTCCTATGAGTTTGGTCAGCAGCCGAAAGCCTGTTGATTTCCTTTTACGCATTTGGGGGATGAGATCGAGCTAAATGCGACCACCAAAGCACAGGACAAGTTCCCTGTGTTTTGGTGGATCGAGCGATCCAAATCTAATAAGAAGGAGGAAAAGCGAAATGCCAAACTGCAAAGCGATTGCTATCTGCAATCAGAAAGGCGGCACAGGCAAAACAACCACAACGGTCAATTTGGGTGTTGGGCTCGCACGACTCGGCAAGAAGGTACTCCTTGTAGATGCCGACCCGCAGGGCGACCTTACGACTTGCCTCGGATGGCGAGATAATGACAGTCTTACGACGACCATTACCGATAAGCTATCCGGGGTTATCCGTGAAGATCATACAGACCCACGAAGCGGCATTCTGCATCACGAGGAAAATGTCGATCTGCTCCCTGCCAACATCGAGCTGTCCGCTATGGAAATGATGCTTGTCACCGCAATGAGCCGTGAAACCATTCTGAGAAGCTATCTGAGCAAGGTCAAAGACAACTATGATTATGTACTGATTGACTGTATGCCTTCGCTCGGTATGGTAACTCTGAATGCTTTGGCGGCGGCGGATAGCGTAATCATTCCCGTGCAGGCGCAATATCTTCCGGCAAAGGGAATGACCCAACTGATGCAGACCATTGGAAAGGTCAGGCAGTACATCAATCCGAGCCTGCGGAATCGACGGTATTCTTCTCAATATAGTAGATAACCGCACCAACCTCGCAAAAAGCACTGCCGACGCACTGCGAAAGAACTTTGGGAGCGTTATTAAGATATACCGTTCCTCCATTCCTATGGCAGTGAAAGCCGCAGAGGTTGCTTCCAAGGGCGTAAGCATCTACAAGTATGAGCCGAGCAGTCCTGTTGCAAAGGCTTATGCTGAGTTCGCAAAGGAGGTGTCTGCCGATGGCAGGAAGAAAGAGCGACTTCACTCTGCCGACGCTCGATGACCTGTTTTCTACACAGGAGCTTCGGGACGATGCCAAACTCAGTAAAATCCGAGATATTCCCCTTGAGCTGATCGACGATTTTCCCGACCACCCATTTAAGGTACGGGACGACGAGGATATGATACAGCTTGTGGAGAGTGTCAAGGAGCGAGGAGTCATTACTCCGGCTACCGTCCGTCAGAAAGAGGACGGTAGGTATGAGCTGATTTCCGGTCACAGGCGAAAACGGGCTTGTGAGCTTGCCGGATTTGAAGCACTCCGTTGCGAGGTCGTAGACCTTGACCGTGATGCCGCCACTGTGCTGATGGTGGAGAGCAACTACCAGCGGTCGCAGATACTTCCCTCAGAAAAGGCGTTTGCCTATAAAATGCGGCTGGAAGCGTTATGAGGCGACAAGGGCAGAGCGTACAAAGATTTAATTCCGACCCAGTGGGGGACTGGGAAAAAGAAACGGCACAGATGATCGGAGAGCAGTCAGGTGACAGTCAGACACAAGTTCGCCGGTATATCCGCCTGACAAACCTTGTGCCGGAGCTTCTTGACCTTGTGGACGAGGGCAAAATTAAGATGCGTCCTGCGGTGGAGCTTTCCTATTTGGACGAGGACAGTCAGCGGGCGGTGGTTGATGAAATCGACCTGAACCAATGTACCCCGTCCCACGATCAGACCATTCGTATGCGGAAGTTCTTCACAGATGGAAAACTCACGCCGGAGGTGGTGTCCGCCATTATGAGCGAGGAGAAACCCAATCAGCGTGAGAAAATCGTTCTGCGTGGGGACAAAGTGCTAAGCCTGATCCCGAAGAATATCCCCGTAAGCCAAACGGAGGATTATGTGGTCAAAGCACTGGAACATTACAGCCGCTTTCTTCGTCAGCGGGCAGAGCGTGACAGCCGATAGACACACGGAGTATGTTTCCTACTATCCCCTTCCTCACACTCCAACCCCTGAGAACTACCAGACTATCCGAAATAAACTATCTCCTGATTTATCTTTATCTCTCTAAGCTAAATCTATCTAAGAGCAAACGGAGTTCGCACAATTCGGAAAACTGCGTTTTGGCGGTATGATGAAAAGTTGCACTTCAAAACGCACCTTTGTCGGAGCAGTTCCCATCGGGTAGAATGTTGTCGAAGGGAGTGAAGCGTATGAAATCCAAAATCGCAGTTCTTTTTTTCATTGTCCTTTTGTGCCTGACTTCGGGGTGCAGCAACACCTCACATATTGCAGAACAGCCCGCCCCGGTTTCTTCTTCGGAGAGTAACAAAGCTCCTTACCAATCAGAAACGGCGCAGGCGACAGAGAAAACGGAGGTTGAACAGCCCCAAAGCACAGAGCCGAAAGACGATGACCGTTCAACAGAAGCAGCGGCAGGCGTGTTGGATAGCAGTATTCAAACAAAACCGGCATCCGAACAGCCTAACAGCGACACAACGCCGCCACAGGTAGGCGAACCGTCCAAGACACCTGACGAGTCCGAGCACCATCCGGAAGTCTCTGCACCGTCCGAAAAGGAACAGCCCACACCTCCGGCAACGGAAGAACCAAAACCGGCAGAACAACCACAACCGACCGAACCGCCGCAGGAAGAACCAAAACCGGCAGAACAACCACAACCGACCGAACCGCCGAAAGAAGAACCAACAGAGCCGGCATTTGACATTGGCTATTGGATCGGCTTTGCCAAGAGCTATGCCGAGAGTGTCGGTCTTACGCTGAACAGCGAAGCTGTGTTCTGCTGGGACAACCCCATTGCCGCAGGTTCGCAATGCAAATACACCGAAAGGGACATCAAGGGTTACTTGAGCCGCTACGCCAAAGATCCCGACATCACCGATGTGTGGATTTGGTATGAGCAGACCGGAAGCGGCTCTTATGAAATCTATATCGGCTACGCATAACAACAAAATCAAATCACACTGAAACGCATCGTCAATGTACGGTGCGTTTTTCGTTTTCAAGGAGGTAATCAACACAATGAAAACACATCTTTTCAAGCGAGGAATTGCAGGGCTGCTTTCTCTCGTGATGTGCCTGTCCGCATTTATCGGACTTGGCACGACTACCGCCTTTGCCGCAGGAGAGCAAGCGGAAGTCTATCTCATTTCTTTTCCGAGAAACGGTGATACCAATCTTGATTACAGCGGTACTTGGGGGCACTCCAATCTCCGGTATATGAACGGCTGGCATTCCGGTGAGTCCAAGTACACTACCATTCGAGCAATGCACTCGTATGACGGTAATATCTGCTACTGCATCGAGCCGGGAGTGCCGCAGGATACCGGCGACACTTATACCAGTAAGGACGAAACCTTTTGGGACAACCTGCCCTCAGACATCAACAGCACCATTTCCCCCTATGATATGAAGCTGTTCATCGGGCGTATTATGCAGTACGGTTACACGGGGACCCATCAGCACCTCGTGGCGTTCACAGAACCCCGCTGATGCCGCAACGCTGGCGGAAGCTATGGCAACACAGGTTCTCATTTGGGAAACCGTGGTCGGTGAGCGTGATGAGGACTTCAATCATGTCAGTCCCGGCAGCTACGATGCCGTTAAGGGCGTTATCAGCACCGCCCACCCGCTGTATGACCTGTTTTGCGATTACTATGACAGCATTGAAGCAAGCGTTCAGCGTCACTCTGCCATCCCCAGCTTTATGTCCAAAAACCCGAACAGAGCGCAGAGCGTGGAACTGGAATGGGACGGTAGCGGTTACACCGCTACCCTGACAGACCACAACCGAGTGCTTTCCGATTACAGCTTTTCCGCTAATGAGGCTGGCATTTCTTTCAGCGTCAACGGAAACCAGCTCATTATCACAGCAACGGATGCTCCTTCTGACAGCGTAAGAATTACTGCCAATAAGGTTGGCTCGTCCCGTCGTGGTGTCATCACCTGGACGGACGGAACATTCAATCAAGGAAGCAGCAAGCAGGATGTTATCACCTACGCACAGTCGGTCAGTGACCCCGTGCAGGCGTTCCTCAATCTGAAGGTGTCCTACGGCTCTGCCAAGATCGTCAAGACCTCCGAGGACGGCAAGGTGGATAACCTCACCTTTACCGTCACCGGCAACGGGGTCAATCAGACAGTCAAGACCAACTCCAAGGGCGAGATTCAGATCGACAACCTAATGCCCGGCGTTTACACCGTGACCGAGATGGATTACGACAAGTATGAGCCGCAGGAGTCCCGCCGTGTGACGGTGGTTTCCGGTCAGGTTTCTACCGTGACTTCAACAACAAGCTCAAGCGTGGAGATTTGCAGGTCATCAAGTCCTCAGAGGACAATCTCAATGAGGGCGTGACCTTCCACCTTTACGGCACTTCACTCTCCGGCATTGCCGTGGACGAGTATGCCGCAACCGATGTAAACGGCGTGGCAACCTTTGAAGATGTCCTTATTTCCGGTTCCACACCTTATACCGTGGAGGAAGTGGACACTGCCATTCGCTATGTTGTTCCCGAAGCGCAGTCTGCGCCTATCAACTGGAACGAGGTCACGAACCGCAGCTTCCTCAATATTTTGAAGAAGTTTTCCGTGGCCGTTACCAAGAGCGACGCTGAAACCGGCACGGCGCAGGGTGATGCTTCTCTTGCCGGTGCTGTTTACGGCATCTATAAGGGCGAAACCCCTTGTTGATACCTACACCACCGACAAAAACGGGCAGTTCGTTACCAAGGAGTATATCTGCGATAACGACTGGACAGTGCGAGAGATCACTCCCTCTGAGGGCTATCTGCTTGATACCACCATCCATAAGGTCGGCGCAGAGCCACAGTTCTATACTGTGGAGCATAATCAGACGACAAATGATGTGATCGAGCAGGTCGTAAAGGGTAATATCGCCATCATCAAGCACACCGATAACGGTGAAACACAGATCGAAACACCCGAAAGCGGCGCAGAGTTTGCCGTGTACCTGAAAGCCGCAGGCAGCTACGAGGTTGCCGAGGACACCGAGCATGATTATCTCACCTGTGATGAAAACGGCTTTGCTCAGACCAAGGATATGCCTTACGGCATCTACACCGTCCCCGACGCCCACCACCATTGATGTGTTCTACACCAATGCAGAAGGTTCTCTTGTCACGCCGGAAAAGCTGTCCTTTGGAAAGGGATACTCTATTGTCGAGGTACAGGCTCCCTACGGCTATGTCCTCGATGAAACGCCCGTGTACTTCGATGTCACGGAGGATAATTCCACAGAAGAAAGCGGGGTTACGGTAGTAAAAGTGGATAAGCCCAATATGGCACAGAAAGGCACCATCACCGTGGAAAAAACCGGCGAGGTGTTCTTCGGCGTTTCCGTCATCGGCGGCGTAGATGAAAGCGGAAACGAACTGCCCACCATCTATCAGCCGCAGTATGAAAAGCGTGGACTTCCCGGTGCGGTCTATGAGATCATCGCCGCAGAGGATATTATCACGCAGGACGGCACTGTCCGAAATCAGAAGGGCGAGGTCGTGGACACCGTTACAACCGATGAAAACGGCGCAGCGGTGAGCCGTGAACTCTACCTTGGCAAATATGAGGTGCATGAGATCACAGCACCCCACGGGATGGTGCTCAACCCGGAACCCCACTGCGTCGAGCTTGTCTACGCCGGTCAGAATGTTGCCGTAACAGAAACGGCGACTTCGTTCGAGAACGAGCGTCAGAAGGTGGAGATCAGCCTTGTAAAGTCCATCGAGCAGAATGAGCACTTCGGCATTGGCACAAACGGTGAAATGAAAAACATTTCCTTTGGGCTGTTCGCCGCCGAGGAAATCGTATCTGCCAGCGGCACTTCCATTCCCGCAAATGGTCTTGTTGAGATCATCTCTCTGAATGAGGACGGAACGGCGAAAGGTTAAGACCGACCTTCCTTTTGGAAGCTACTATGTGCAGGAGCTTGCCACCGACAGTCACTACAAGTTCTCCGATACCAAGTATCCCGTAACCTTTGGGTATGCCGGTCAGGATACGGCAGTTGTAAAGATTGCCGCTAACGACGGCAAGGCAATCGAAAATGATCTGATCTACGGTCCTGTTTCCGGCAAGAAGGTCGATGAAAACGGCAGTGCTCTCGGCGGTGCGCTGATTGGACTGTTCCGCACGGATGACGGCGAGTTTACAAAGGAAAACGCTCTGATGACTGCCACTTCTGCTGAAGATGGTAGTTTTTCTTTTGAAAGCACCCTTACGGCACTTGGTATGTCCGTGAAATCGAACAGCCCGCCGGCTTCGTGCTGGACGATACCATCTATCCCGTGACGATTGGCGCAGACGGTCAGGTCGTGGAGATCAAGATCGTCAACAAATATGTCCGTGGAAACATCCATCTGACCAAGGTGGATTCCGAATATCCTGACAATAAGCTGACCGGAGCGACCTTTGAGGTCTACAAGGACAGCAACGGAAGCGGCAAGCTGGACGACGGCGACAAGTTGCTCGGCACACTGACCGAAAAGGAAAAGGGCGAATACAGTATGAACGACTTGTTCCACGGTCGCTACTTCGTCAAGGAAACCAAAGCGCCGGAGGGATTTGTCCTTGATACCGGCGTGTATGAAGTGATGATCGACACCAACGGCAAGACCTACGAGGTGGAGAACAAGGCAGGCGTCGGCTTCATCAATGAAGCTATGCGAGGCAACCTGAAAATCGTCAAGACCTCCTCTGACGGCAAGGTCAAGGGCTTCGCTTTCCGCATTACCGGTGCAAATGGCTATGACATTATCCTTGAAACCAACGACAAGGGTGAGATCTTCATTGACGGGCTTCGCATCGGGGACTACACCATTTCTGAGGTAAGCAACTCGGCTTCTTCGATGTATGTCCTGCCTGCCGACAAGAAGGCAACGGTCAAGCTCGGCTCCACAACCATTGTGGAGATGCACAATGTTCTGCGTGATACGCCTAAGACCGGCGATACCACCAATCTGCCGCTGCTCTATGCCCTTGCAGGTCTGTCCGCAGTGGGCATCGCTGTGTGCGGCGTTATCGGATTTAAGAAAAAGAAGAAGGAGGATCGTAACTAATGGAACCTAAAACCATCGTGGCTATCGTTCTGGTAGCCTTTATCATCGGCGGCTTTATCTTCTTGCAGATTAGATCGAAAACAAGAAGTGAGCAAACCTTCCGAGGGGCGGAGCAAAAACTCCGCCCCTTTTCTACTACCAGAAGGAGGGAGAAAATGAACCGAATCAATACCGTTGAAAACAAAGTGCTTCAGATCCTGCGGGATTCGCCGGAAACACGGTATGAGGATATGAAGCTGTATTACCGCTACTACAACCGCTATGCCGATGATCTCCGTGCCGGCGAGCTGCCGCTGGGGGACTTGGCATACAACTACAAATTCTACGGACTGCCGTGCTTTGAGTCCATCCGCAGGGCAAGGCAGCGTGTGCAGTCCCTTTTCCCCGAACTGTCCCGGAAAGGAAGTCAGGAGAGTGACGGCGGCGTTGTTATCGTCATCAATATTCTTTGAGGTGGCGGTTATGAAAAGTGAAAAGCGTATGGTGGGCGATTACACCGTCCTGTGTGCCGTGAATATCGGCTCCCGTGAAATCATCCTTGCTGAAAACGAGCAGGACAAGAACGGCGAACGCTTCCTGTGCTGCTATGGGGGAGCGCAACGACATCTTTCAGCGATACTCCGAATGTGCCGTTGGCGACGATTATATTGATGCGGCACTGTTCTTCGCGGAGCGTATCAAGAAGGATGCCGAACAGTTCCGGTCAGAGATTGAGAAGCTGGGTATTCCCGCGACGGTTATTACCCAAGCGGACTGTATTCCCGACCACTACAAAAATGACATCAACGGCAAGGTCATCGCTATCAACCCCGCTGTTCTCAAGCCGGAATACCGGCGAGCCGACCGGCAGCTTTATCTCGTAACGGGCGGCTTCGGCGCTTCGGCAAACAGCCGTGGCAGCGCTGTTTTTTTGCACGAATCTCTATGACGGGAAACCGACCCGGTATGAGCGAATGGATGTGATGGGTGAAGTAAAAACGGAATGTATGCCGCACTGGGCGGTCAATAAGGCAACCGTACTCAAACACATTCAGGGCAATAAGCTGATCTTCGAATACGGCGGCAAGCATTTCTGCCCCTATCGCCTGTTTACAAAAGCGGAGGGCACTCTGGACTTCATTTCAAGGCACACGGCAAGAGATAACGATCTCGGACTAACGGACAAACCCAATGCCGGGGATAAAAGCCACTATGACCATTCGGCGTTCTATGAAAGGTCGAGCATAAAAAACTGCGACCTTTTCATTTGCGTGGACAACGGGAAACTCTACTGTCCGGGCGAAAAAAGAGATGTTTGAATGGCGCGGCGAAGTCGGGAAAGCGGACTTTGATGGAAAAACAAAGGCGAAACCAAGCCGCAACAAAGACTATGAACGATAAGGAGGATACCGCAATGGCAACAGTAAAGAAAACCGCAGCCGAGCAGGGCTTGCAGCAGAAAATGAAGGTGCTGGCAAAGCTCTTTGACGCAGGCTGTAAAACCGAAAAGGACTTGAAGGCGCTGACCTTGCCGACGATCCTGAAAATCCCCGATGTGACCGTGCCGGATATGACAGTCATCACCGAGCTTCAGGAGCAGGTTGCAAAGAACCGCCTTTTCTCATACTTGGGAGGTGGAACAGATGAGCCAAGCGACACGACCGAATGACCGCCACATCATTTGGAGCAACCAAAACCTTGATGTGGACGACTGGCGAGAGGACTACAAGGAGTTCCTTGAAGCTAATGAACTGGACGACAATCCGAATGATGAGCAGGCACTTTATGAGTGGATGGTGGAAACCAACGGCGACTACCTTTACGACGAGAGAGCGAACCTGAATGTTCAGCTTTCCCAGCCGATCATTGTCATTGGAGACATAGGCAGATGGAACGGAAGAGTGATGGGCTACAAGGACATCCCCTCCGGCAACATCCGAGATTGCCTGTATGCCGACACCGACTATACCGAATGGTATGTAGACAAATACGGCGATCTTCGTGCCGATGCAACTCATCACGACGGTACAAATCATTATCTCTACCGTGTGTTCAAAGACGGCGTTTCCGAAACGCAGATGGAGAACCTGAGAGATAAAATCTATCACGGCAAAGCCACACGAGCCGATATTACCCGGCTAACCCGGCGACTTGGGGATGAGATCGCCGCCGTTTACGGCTTTGACATCCCGAAACAAAGAACACCGCAAGAAAGGGGCGCAAGATAATGACAGATTTCACACTGCGACCGCTGACCGTTCCCGAACGCAAAGTACACCTACGCTCAAAGCTCGCAGCTTCAAGGGCAGACAGGCAATATCGGTTATCTGCGTGGGGACTTCGGCTCAAGCGGCGATCAGTTTTATACCACTTGGTTTGATACCCGACCGCAATGGAAAAGCGATGAGTTCAAGCGGGACTTGGACGATGTAATCAACGCCCTGCGCTCCGAGGAGTACGGACTGCTTCAAAGCCGTTCTCAGATGGTGCGTTATGGGCGTGAGAACAAGGAAAGCGAAATGCAGGGTGCTTATACCACTGAGTTCGGCTTCCGAGCAGATACCGAGAAATATGCGTTCGTGCTTCGCTGTAATCCAACGAGGGGCGACTATAACTTCTACTGCCTCTGCTATGTAAAGGAATGGCTGGACAAGCACATCGAAGAAGCCAACCGGGATATTCGCTTTATTGACAGCCACTATAAAGAGCTGTTCCGTATCCCGGACGGCGAGCGCATCATTCTGACCGACCGTGACGGTAAGACGGAAAGCTATCCCTGCCGCTATATTGACAGCTATCACACAGAGGTCGGACGCAATCTCTTTCACATTTGCGAGTTTGCCGAGCGTATGGAGCAAGGCGGCTGTACCTACGCTCCAATGGAGCCGCCCTTGCCTCCGATGTGCTATTCCATACTCCCGTCTACCGGCGAAGTCATTCAAATCGACCGCTGGCAAAAGGGCTATACCGCCACAAGTTTTAACGATGGGAACCGTGCAGAGAACGAAGCAATTAAAGATAAGTTCAATGAGAAGCTGGGTGTCAGCAAGGCACAGGAGCAGGCGATGCTTGCCGGTTCTATGATCCGGTGGGACTCCATTGCCGCCAAACCCAAGAGCTATGATGAGAACGGCAAAGCCATCAAGCCCAAAGACTATGAACGATAAGGAGGTGTCCGCCGATGGCACGAAAATACGACTTCATCTCGGAGCTGTATAACCGAACCTGCAAAACGGTTGTTGCAAGCCCCGCAAGCTGGGAAGCGTTTCTCCGCTCTGCCTGCTACAACTACCGTCTGCGTTTTGATGAGCAGCTTTTGGTTCACGCTCAGCGACCGGACGCCACCGCCGTTCTTCAGATCGACGACTGGAACCAAAAGTTTGGGCGATGGGTCAATCGTGGAGCACACGGCATTGCCGTTTTTGAGGATGCCGACCAACGCCGCCAGCGGCTTGTCCACTACTTTGATATTTCCGACACACATCCAAGCCGCTTTTCCCGCAGAGTTCCCATTTGGCAAATGCGTGACGAATACACGGCAGAAGTGATCGACACGCTGGAAAGCACCTTCGGAGAGTTGAACGACAAGGAAACCCTTGCCGCTGCCATCGAGTCGGCGGCAAGAAACGCCGTAGAGGACAACATCCCCGACTATCTCCCCGATCTGATCTACAGCGTGAAAGACAGCTTCTTGGACGGCGTATCCGAAGAAGAAATCACCCACATTTTCAAAGCAGCGGTGCGAAATAGCGTCGCCTATATGACGATGACCCGCCTGGGCATTGAAGCCGGAGAATACTTTGAACCCGATGATCTTCGGGATGTGGTGAATTTTACGACGCCTGCCACGCTGAACGCCCTCGGCTATGCCACCAGCGATATTGCGGAGATGGGACTTGCGGAGATTTCCCGCACCATTCTTGCCCTCGACCGTCAAAATCGCATAATTGCAGAGAAAACCAAAGCCGATTACAATGTAGGCAAAGAAAAAACCGAAAGGAGTCCTGACGATGAACGAGATCACTTACACGAGGCAGGGGAGATTATCTGCTCCCCGATCTGACAATGCCGGAGCAACCGGAGCTGTCGATGGGCAGGTACGCCCGGATGCGGAAGAAGTTCCTGAAGGAGCATCACAAGGTACGATACTACAACCTGCTGACGAGCTGCGCCCTGAACGAGCATCTGAACGACACGGAGCGCAGAGCGAACGAGATGGAACAGATGCTGACGGAGCAGATGGCAGCGTCGGAGGGCGTGACGGAGAATCTGAAAGCGACGGATATGATGAGCTGGGTTCGGAAGATGAACAGTATCCGGAGCCGGGTTCAGGAGATCGTGAAAGCGGAAGTAATCTTCGCTTAGACTACTATGACAGGAGCCACGAAGATACCAGTCTACCGTTTTTTGGCAGAGATGACACCGTTCGTGAAATCCTCGGCACCACGCCGCACCTGAAAGGCAAGCAAAGACGAGATACGGGCATTCTTTGAAGCTACCGCTGATGAGAACGCCCGTATTTTTATATCAAGCGCATTTTTAACAACGACTATACCGAGGTCATTCTGAGCGATGGACGGCGTGTGGGCTACAAGACCTATCAGAATGTGTTGCAGCTTTGGGAGGGCAGTTATCTCTCCCGCACGGCACAGAGTTTCTATGATTGGGGCGTGATCGCCCAGCACTTTGAAGCGATGCGGCTGCTTGGGGAGTTGCAGGACACGATGAAGCCTCTGCCGTCCATTGACGGGCAGTTGCGCTTGATGACAGCAGGAGCAGAGGAACGAAAGCCCTCTGCTTTTACTTTCTCTCAGGAAATCATCGACGCTGTTCTCACCCGTGGAAGCGGCATCTCTGAGGGAAAAATGCGAATCTATGAGCAGTTCCAAAAGAGCCTGTCTGCAAAGGAAAATGCAGACTTTCTGAAAAACGAATACGGTTGGGGCGGCGCTTATCCCGTAATTGTCGGAGCCGATATTGATGAGCAGCACGACGGTAAGGGTATCCGTATTTCTAAAGGCATCGGAAGCGATAAACCTCATATTGACCTGAAATGGAGTCAGGTAGAGAAGCGCATTGCCGAGCTGATAAAACTCGACCGTTACCTGAACCCCAAGGAAAAGGCACAGTACCCTGAGTGGCTGCAAAAGCAGGAGGAACGCCGTGCAGCACTTGCCGAGGAACGAAGAAACAGAGAAATCTTGTCTACCGCACCGTCCGAAAAGACAGAGCCGAAAAATGAGCGATATGAGTACCATCTCGGCAGCACCGTCTATCTCGGCGCAAACGAATATGAAATCCTGTCCTTTGATGACGAGCGTGTGATGCTCTATGATACGCAGTTTCCGCTTTTCAACAAGGAAATGACGAGAACTGAGTTCGACAGCAAGGTGCAGGAGAACCCGCTGAATGACCATTTGAAGGTCGCTATTAAACAGCCCGAAGAAAAGGCGGTCGAGTATGACATCGGGATGGGCTATCTCGGCAACGGACTGACCGTTTGGAACCGTGCCGTGGAGATCAATGGGGACTATCAGAACATTGCTCATATTTCCCCCGAAGGAGAGATCACCTTCTATGTGCAGGACTTGCCGCAGAGCGTTGTGGAGCGTATCAGACAGGCGGCAGAAAGAGAAAAGCCAAAGGATGCTGCTTTGCCGGAGTTCTATCAGGCGTATCTTAAAACCAAAGCAGACAATCCGAGTAGCCTTTTGCTCTATCAGGTGGGCGACTTCTTTGAAGCCTATGCTGATGACGCAGAGGTCGTCGGGACAGCTCTTGACTTGGTGCAGACTACCCGTGCCGTCGATCACAACACCCGTGTCCCAATGGTAGGATTTCCGCAGCACCGCTTGGAAACCTACCTTACAATGCTGACCGACAGAGGGTACGATATAGAGGTCAACGCCTTGGAGGACGGTAAACGCATTACTCGCACCGTGGTTTCCTCCACGAAGGAAGCACCTATCGAGTCAAAACCTATCGGCAGGATCGACTATCTCGGCACGGACGGCAAGGTCGGTGAAAGCATCGAGTACACCAGTCCTTATCAGTTTGAGAAGGACATCAAGGAGGAAAATTACTACGGTGTGCCGATGAGCATTGTTCTGTATAAGGACAAGGACGGCAACACGATTCCGCACGGTTTTATCGCACAGCTTGACCCACCGCCCAAGGGCTTTGAGATCATCGACAGCCCGTATCTGCCGGAAAATGCTCTGGACAAGGCGAAGCATCTCATTGATGATTTTTGCCGTGAGGAGTATCAGCGTGAGGACGGTGCGGACTACACCGATCTTACTGATGTAGGCGTTGCCTACACCACGACTGAGGATGACAAGCACGAAATACAGGCAAGGGTCAATCTTGTGGATTTCCGCATCGAAACTCTTGCAGACGGCAAAGGTCGTCCGCAGTGTGCAGTATTCGTCCATTGAAAAACTGACCGAAAAAGGACTGAAATCATTGTCCTTTGACGACCTTGTTTATCTCTCCGAGGAAGAACTTGCACAGGTGGAAGCACCCCTTACCCCTGTTTGGGAGCATCCGAAGAAAAGCCGGGTGCAGACCTTTGATATTCATCCCGAAATCCCAATGGCAGACCGTCATACCTTTGACCTTGCTTCTCACGAGGTCGAGGAGGTCAACAAGAAAGAACGCTTCCACCGCAACTATGCGGCGATCACCGTTTTGAAAAGGTGTCAGGAAGAAAACCGCTTCGCCACACCGGACGAGCAGATCATCCTCTCTAAATATGTTGGCTGGGGCGGTATTCCCGAAGCCTTTGATGAGCGAGCCGGTTCTTGGCAGACAGAGTTCGGGATGCTGAAAAACATCCTGTCGCCAGAGGAATACGCTTCCGCAAGAGAAAGCACTCTGACCGCTTTCTACACGCCGCCAACGGTTATCAATGCCGTGTATAAGGTGATGAAACAGCTTGGATTCCGTGAGGGCAACATCTTGGAACCGTCCTGCGGCATCGGGCATTTTATCGGTATGCTTCCCGAAGAAATGAAGGAAAGCAAGATCTACGGTGTGGAGCTGGATACGGTTTCTGCCGGCATCGCACAGCAGTTATATCAAAAGTCCTCTATCGCCGCACAGGGCTTTGAGGAAACCAACCTCCCCGACAGCTTCTTTGATGCCGTTGTGGGGAATGTACCCTTCGGGGATTTCAAGGTTCCTGACAAGCGTTACGACAAGCACAAGTTTCTCATCCACGACTACTTCTTCGCCAAATCCTTGGACAAGCTCCGTCCGGGCGGCGTAATGGCGCTCATTACGAGCAAAGGTACAATGGATAAGGAAAACTCCGCTGTCAGTAAATATATTGCTCAGCGAGCCGACCTGCTTGGTGCTATCCGTTTGCCGAACAACACCTTTAAGGGAAATGCCGGGACGGAAGTCGTTTCGGACATTCTTATTCTGCAAAAGCGTGACCGCATTGTGGATATAAAGCCGGATTGGGTACAGCTCGGCACGGATGAAAACGGTATCCTGATGAACAGGTACTTTGTTGAGCATCCCGAAATGATACTCGGAGAGATGAAAATGGTGTCGGGGCGTTTCGGTCCCGAAGCCACCTGCGTCCCTTACGAGGGGGCAGACCTTGCCGAGCAACTCAGCGAAGCCGTTTCCAATATTCACGGTGAGCTGACCGCATATGAGGTGGAGGATGAGCTTGCAGAGGAGGACAATTCCATTCCCGCAGATCCCACCGTTCGCAACTTCTCCTATACGGTGCTGGACGATAAAATCTACTTCCGAGAAAACAGCCGTATGGCTCCGGTGGAGGTATCCGCTACCGCAGAGAACCGCATAAAGGGTATGATCCGCATCCGTGATTCGGTCAGAAAGCTGATCGAATTGCAGACGGAGGATTACCCCGACTCGGAAATTAAAGCGGAGCAGGAGCGATTAAACGCTCTTTATGATACCTTTTCCAAGCAGTACGGACTTATCAACAGCCGTGCCAACATCTCCGCCTTTTCACAGGACAGTTCCTTTTCTCTGCTCTCGGCTCTTGAGGTCTTGGGCGATGAAGGGCAGATTGAACGCAAGGCGGATATATTCTACAAGCGAACCATCAAGCCACACACCCCGGTCACTTCCGTAGATACCGCCAGCGAAGCACTTGCCGTTTCTATGGGCGAAAAAGCCCGTGTGGATATGGATTATATGTGCGAGCTGACCGGCAAGACCGAGGAAGAAATCTTTGCGGACTTGAAGGGCGTTATCTTTCTGAACCCGATGTACGGGTACGGCAATTCCACGCAGGCAAAGTATCTGATGGCAGACGAATACCTCTCCGGCAATGTCCGGGGGAAAAGTTGGTATTGCCCGCAGGTCAGCACAGCTCTACCCCGATGATTACACCGTCAATGTGGAAGCACTGGAAACGGGTACAGCCCAAAGACCTGACCGCCAGCGAGATCGCTGTTCGGCTTGGTGCTACTTGGCTGCCGACCGAAATTGTCGAACAGTTTATGTTTGAGTTCTTGGGAACACCAAGGTACGCACAGTGGAACATCAAAGTTCATTTCTCTGCCTATACCGGCGAGTGGAATATTGAGGGCAAGTCCTATGACCGCAGCAATGTGAAGGCATACAGTACCTACGGTACGGGGCGCATCAACGCCTACAAAATCATTGAGGAAACACTGAACCTTAAAGATGTCCGCATCTTCGACTATGTAGAGGACGCAGACGGCAAAAAGAAAGCCATTCTGAACAAGAAGGAAACGGCAATCGCACAGGCAAAGCAGGAGCTGATCAAGCAGGGTTTTCAGGATTGGGTTTGGTCTGACCCTGAACGCAGAGAACGACTCTGCCGCCTTTACAACGATAAATTCAACAGCCTGCGTCCCCGTGAGTACGATGGAAGCCACATCGTTTTCAGTGGTATGAACCCGGAAATCGAGCTTCGGGAACACCAAAGAAATGCGGTGGCGCACATCCTATACGGCGGGAATACGCTGCTTGCACACGCCGTGGGCGCAGGGAAAACCTTCGAGATGGTTTCGGCGGCGATGGAGTCCAAACGGCTCGGATTGTGCAGTAAATCCCTGTTTGTCGTACCCAACCACCTCACTGAGCAGTGGGCATCGGAGTTCTTACAGCTCTATCCCTCAGCCAACATTTTGGTGGCAACGAAGAAAGACTTTGAGACGAAGAACCGCAAAAAGTTCTGCGGCAGAATTGCCACCGGCGATTACGATGCCATCATTATCGGGCATTCGCAGTTCGAAAAAATCCCGATGTCCATTGAACGGCAGCGGGCGATCCTCGAACAGCAGCTTGATGAAGTTACGGAGGGCATTACGGAACTGAAAAAGAACCGTGGAGATAACTTCTCCGTAAAACAACTGGAACGCACAAAGAAATCTGTCAAGCAGAAGCTCGATAAGCTCAACGACCAATCCAAAAGGATGATACAGTGACCTTTGAGGAGTTGGGTGTGGACAGACTTTTCATCGATGAAAGTCACTACTACAAGAACCTGTTTCTCTTTACAAAAATGAGGAATGTAGGCGGCATTGCTCAAACCGAAGCAATGAAGTCCAGTGACCTTTTTATGAAATGCAGGTACTTGGACGAACTGACCGGAGGGCGTGGGACAGTGTTTGCGACAGGAACGCCGATCTCCAATTCGATGGTCGAGCTTTACACCATTCAGCGATACTTGCAGTACAATACCCTTGTTCAGAACAACTTGCAGCACTTCGATGCCTGGGCTTCCACTTTCGGAGAAACCATTACGGCAGTAGAACTTAACACCCGAAGGAACAGGATACCGAGCTAAAACACGCTTTGCCCGCTTCTACAATTTACCGGAGCTGATGGCGATGTTTAAGGAAATCGCAGACATCAAAACAGCGGATATGCTTGACCTGCCAGTGCCGACAGCGGTCTTTCACAATATCTCGGTGAAGCCTTCTGAAATCCAAAAGCAGATGGTAGCCGAGCTTGCGGAGAGAGCCGAGAGGGTACGAAACGGTATGGTTGATGCCAAGGAAGATAATATGCTCAAGATCACAAACGACGGCAGAAAGCTCGCCCTCGATCAGCGGCTTATCAATCCATTGCTCCCTGATTTTGAGGACAGCAAGCTCAACGCTTGCGTGGACGCTATGTTTGAAACTTGGGAGCGTGGCAGTGAGAAAGCGGTTGACCCAGCTATTTTCTGCGACCTGTCTACGCCGAAAAACGACGGCTCCTTCAATGTCTATGACGACATTCGACAGAAGCTGATTGCCCGTGGCGTACCCGCCGATGAGATCAAGGTTCATCCACGAAGCAGATACCGAAGCAAAGAAGCTGGAGCTGTTCAAGAAGGTACGCCGAGGGGATGTCCGCATCCTGATGGGCAGTACGCAGAAGATGGGAGCCGGTACGAATGTGCAGAACAAACTTGCTGCATCCTCCGATCTCGACTGCCCGTGGCGTCCCTCCGACTTGGAACAGCGGCTCGGCAGAAGTATCCGGCAAGGCAACGAAAATGCAGAGGTTCACATCTACCGTTTCGTAACGGAGGAAACCTTTGATGCCTACTTGTATCAGCTCGTGGAAGGCAAGCAAAAGTTTGCTTCGCAAATAATGACCAGCAAATCGCCGGTGCGCTCCTGCGAGGATATTGACGAAACCGCACTGTCCTATGCTGAGATCAAAATGCTGGCGACCGGCAATCCCCACATCAAAGAGAAGATGGACTTGGACATTCAGGTTCAGAAGTTGCGGCTCTTAAAGTCCAGTTTCCTTTCCGAAAAATATGCTTTGGAGGATAAGATCATCAAGTTCTATCCGCAGGAGATTGCACGGAGGGCTGATGTAATTGCGGGATTAAAAACCGATATTGAAAGAGTGGCAGAGCACCCGAAGCCGTCTGATGAAACCTTTATTGGTATGACGGTCAAGGGTGCTTTCTATTCAGAGAAAGCGGATGCCGGCAACGCTATCTTGGAGGCGTGTAAGGCAATGACAAATCCCGACCCCATTCCCTCGGTGAGTACCGTGGCTTTACGATGGAGCTGTACTTTGAAGCAGGAGAATACAAAGTGCGGCTTAAAGGCGAGCTTGGTTATCCGTAACCCTCGGCACGGACACCTTCGGTAATATCACCCGCTTGGATAATGCGCTGGAGGGGCTACCAAAGCGTTTGGAGATGAACGAAATGGAGCTTGACAACCTCAAAAAGCAGTTTGAAACTGCGAAGGTCGATGTGGAAAGACCGTTCCCGCAGGAGGAAGAATTGAAAGCCAAGACCGACCGCCTGAACGAACTCAACGCTCTGCTCAATGTGGATAAGCGTGAGAACGAGATCGTCGGCGGTGAACCCGATGAGGGTGAAGAACTGCCCGAAAAGAAACCGAGGGACTTGGAAAGATAGCCGAACCTCTTGACAATCGTTATCATATATGATAACATTATAGTGGATCGGAAGGGAGGGTTTTGTATGACCGAAAAGGAACTGTTGGCGGCAAGGCAGAGCATCGTGCAGAAGCTGACGCAGGCAAGACTGGAAAAAGGATTGTCGCAGGAGCAGCTTGCAAAGCGCATCGGAACTCAGCGTTCCAATATCTGCCGTATCGAAAAAGGAACGCAAAACCTCTCCCTTGACCTGATGATCAAGATCGCAGAGGCACTTGACAAGGATGTGTCCGTAATGCTTGAGGAAAGGAGCAGCACAATAGAAAAAGTATATAGCCTGCGCCTTTATGATGAAACACTGCTGACCTTCACGCTGGAGGAAAGAGGCTTGGAGGGCTTGCAGGCGACAATTCTTCACTCCGAAACGGCAAAGCAAAAGCTGTTTCCCCTCGACTTGGAGCTGACAAACGAGGGCGTTGTGAAGTGGCTGGAACGACGGGTGATTCCGAAGAACCGGCAGTTTGTAGATGAAATCTTAAAGACGCTGGGGCTGAGCGTAAACAACACGAAGGGCATCATTGATGTCTGTATGGGGTTGTCCCTGAACGACAGCTATTGGGTCGTCCCCGCCGACTTTGACGGCAAGTATGCCGATTATAACCTCTATGAAAACCGCTTCTCCGAAGCGCTGTCGCTGGTGGCTTATACCGGTGTGGGCGGCAGCCGGGAGGCATTCTCCACCTCGCCGGAGCTGACTACCAACGGTATGCTGCGGAAGGCTTGGCGCTTTGTGGAGGATGATGGCATCTATCTGTATAAGGGCGGCACGGAGGGCGCTGCGAACACCGGAAACGAGCCGTACAGCGAGTATTACGCCTGTCAGATCGCAGACAAAATGGGCATCGGCTGCGTACAGTACGACTTGGAAAACTGGAAAGGTATTCTTGCCTCCAAGTGCCGGCTGTTCACGGATATTGATACCTCTTTCGTTCCTATCGGGCGTATTCTCCGCAAGACGACGCTGAAAGCCTGCCTGGATTACTACAAGACCTTGGGCGACGAGTTCTACGAGCAGCTTTGCAGTATGCTGGTTTTCGATGCCCTGATTTACAACGAGGACAGACACTTCGGCAACTTCGGCTTGCTGCGGAACAATCACACGGGTGAAATTATCGCCCCTGCACCCATCTTCGATAACGGCTTGTCGCTGTTCAACTATGCAATGCCGGATGATTTCAAGAACCTGAGTGCGTATGCAAAGACCCGTTCCAATCCCTACCGCATTTCCTATGAGGATGTGTGCAAAGAGGTAATGGGTGCAAAGCAGAAAGCGCAGCTGCGGCGAATGGTGGACTTCAAGTTCACCCGTCATCCGTCCCTCAATTTGCCGGAAGAACGGCTGACAGCCATTGAAAACAACTTGGAGAGCGTACAAGAGAGCTGCTCTCCATTCCGGTTCAGAGAAGTACAAAGCGCAAAAATGAGCCGGCAGGTTCGCTGCAGAACGCTGTCTCTTTCCCTTTCAAGCTCCAGGGGCGCAATGGTGCAGGAGCTTCAGACTGCCGCTGAAGATATGCAGAAGCTCGGTGAGGCGATGGCAGAGCTGTTTGAAAGCAAACAGACTGGACTTACCGCCAGAGCATCTGGAGCTCTCCGAGCGCCAGCGGGAGATTCTGAAAAAGGAGAACCTGCCGCAGGAATACGACAAATTGACACAGACGCAGAAGCGCGCGATTTGCCGTATGGAAAAGATGCTGTGCTATCTGGATGAAAAATACCCCGGCGTGGAGTTCCGCTATCTGGAGTATTCGGCGGGCTATTTTGATACCGAGTGGCTGTCCGTGTACCCTCGCGGCGGTTCCTCCAGCAGGGACATCGTTACGGTGCGTCCGGCGGGTTATAACGAAAATGGAACGTTTACGGATAATTATATCGGAGTATATGTGCGTCCTTATTATGAGGAAGCAATTGCGCAATATGTAAAGGACTATTTTCAGTCGGGAAATGTGCTGGTCATCGGGCCGGATTCCGTAAAAACAACGCTCGAAAGCACGGATGACGCGGCAGCCGGAAAGATCGCCGGAAACTGCAGCGGAAGCTGTCATATTTACTTTTATCTGAATCTGACGGATGAAAAATGAAAGAATTCTGCGAAGCGTTCGGTGCGTGGTGTGCGGAAAATGGTTACTCCGGCGACCATCTGGTGACGTTGGTGGAATCTTCGGAAAAATTGGAGGAAATCTCCGAATTCAATCAGTACAGCTATTTGAATGAGGACACGTATACGCTGCAATATCACTGCACGGTGAGCACAGGCGGGACGGTGGATATCCTCTGAGAGAATGAAAGATGTTTTGAACAGAAAAGAGTGATAGCATGGATATATCAGTAGAAGAACTCCTCCTGCTCGAAAACTTGACATATATTGACAGTAATTTCAGAGAAGCCATCGGAAAAGACCTGGATATTGCCAGCTATAAAACGGTCGGACAGATGCTGGATCAATTCACACCGGAGGTCATGGATAAGCTGATACAATGCGGCGATCAGACGGTTGACGGCGGCTTGACGAGTGGATATGAGTGGGCTGCCATGATCCAGAGCATGAAGAATAATCCGAACCTTTGCTCCCTGAAAATTGACAGAGAGAGTACCGCCATGCACGGCGGAGACGCGGGAAAAACGAAAGCCATCTGTTTTGTCAAGCCGGACGGAAAGGCCATCGTTGCTTTCCGCGGCACGCTGGTGAAAACGAGTGGGCGGATAATGTGTATGGAGGAGCTGGAGCTTGAGCCGGAAAAGGCAAGGGCTTTGCTTCGTTCCCTTGTCCTCTGAGTGATGTGTATAAGGAGTTCCGGGACAGAGAAACCGAGCATATGGATACCATCCGGGACTCCATCGAAACGGAAGCGGATAAGAGCCTGCAACGGCAGGAGAAGAAACAGCAACGGGAAAGCAGGTGATTTTATGCCGTATATCCCCCCAGAGGTGGTGGAACAGGCACGGCAAATCGACCTGCTTACCTATCTGCAAAGCTGTGAGCCGCAGGAGCTTGTCCGCATTTCCGGCAACAACTATACCACCCGCACCCACGACAGCTTGAAGATTTCTAACGGCAAGTGGATGTGGTGGTCACAGCGCATCGGCGGCTACAATGCCCTTGACTATCTTGTGAAAGTCAAGGGCTGTTCTTTTGTAGAGGCGGTCGAAACGCTGATGGGAAAAGCGGCAGTAATGCCGTCAACGACAGTCAAGCCAAAGCAGAAAACAGAGCCGAAGGTCTTGCTTCTGCCGGATAAAAGTGCTTCCACAGAAAGAATTACAGAGTATCTTTTCGGCAGAGGAATCGACTATTCCATCATCCAATACTGCATTGACAAGGGACTGATCTTTCGAGAGCCTGCCGTATCATAACCTTGTGTGCGTGGGCTTTGATGAGGAGAATATCCCTCGCTATGCGTCCTACCGAGCGACCAATGACCGCCGTGTTTTGGGTGACTGCTCCGGCAGTGACAAGCACTATTCTTTTCGGATCGCAGACAGCGACAGCGGCACGGTGCATCTCTTTGAGTGTGCCATTGACCTGCTTTCCTATGCGTCACTTGAAAAGATGGCGGGCAGGGATTGGCGGAAAGACAACCTTGTTTCCCTCGCCGGTGTGTATCTGCCCAAGGAGAGAATCGAGGACAGCACTACCCCTGTGGCTCTTGTGAAGTACCTCAATGAGAAGCCGCAGAGTAAGAAAATCTTCCTGCACTTCGACAACGATAATGCCGGAAGAAAAGCCAGCCTTGCGCTGAAAACCATATTGCCGAGCAAGTATGAAGTCATTGACAGCCCACCGCCCTGCGGTAAGGACTACAATGACTTTCTTTGTTTCCAGCTTGGTATCCACCGCAACAAAACCAAAGAAAGGACGAATGAACGATGACTGAGTTTAGCATTTATCAGATCAATGTGGACGGGATACCGCCAATGTGTGCTTCATCGGAATGGAATCCCTCGAAAAATCAAAGGCACTAAGAAAGTCAACGCAGCCGCTTTACGATAGAGTTTATGACGGCAAAATGGACTGCATCTCCCTTGAAACCATCTATGAGAAATTTAATATCGATCATCCCGCTGACTACAAAGGACGCTCTCTTTCTGTGTCGGATGTAGTCGAAATCAGGGAGAGCGACACCCTGAATCCCGGCTTCTACCTCGTGGACAGTATCGGGTTTAAGTCAATTTCTTTCGACAAATCTCTCTGCAAGGAGCCGGTAGAAGCAGGTAGCGGAGAGATTTCCGTCCTGCTTGTTGAGCCGAACAAGTACCCCAAGATGATTGAGATCGACGATACCTTGGAGGCAATGCAGGCGGTTGTCGGTGGCGACATTGAGGAATATATGCCCTTTGAAGATGAGGTCGCAATCATCTGCAATGAGGAGGGCAAGGTCAACGGACTGACCCCGAATCGGGCGGTTTATGAGGAGAACTCCCGTGAGATGCAGGACATCATTTGCGGGAAGTTTTTCGTTGCCTATGCTCCATTTGAGGTAGAGAAGTTCCAGTCCCTCCCGCCTGACCTTGCGGAGAAATACCGTGAGAAATTCAAGTATCCCGAACGCTTTATGAGAGTCAACGATGAGATCGTAGCTGTGCCTTTTAAGCCCGTCAGGGCGGACAAAGAACGCTGATCTCAATGAGAACGGGGTTCCCCTGAATGCTCTGTATTATCTTAACGAGCAGACTGTTTTTACTCCTACCGGGCAAAAAACAGTAAATCGCTCGTTAGGGGAACCCCTAATACCCCGTGCAAGAAGCACCATACATTTCAAAGAAAGGATGAAATCCATTTATGAAAAGAACGATCAAGAAGCAGTTTTGGTTTTCCCGTGACGAAGCACAGGACTTGCAGAAGAAAGCCAAAGAAAACCTGCCTGTCTGAAGCGGCGCTCGTCCGTCTGTTGCTCCGTGGATATGAGCCGAAGGAGAAGCCCGATGACCGTTTCTATGATGCGATGCGGGAGTTCTCCGCCATCGGCAATAACATCCATCAGATCTCCGTTAAGGCAAATGCCCTTGGCTTTATCGACACACAGAAACTGAATAGCGAGCTGGAGCGCCTGCACAAGTTTCAGGCAGATATGGAGCGCCAGTTTCTCCGTCCCGGTGAGAGCAACCTGAAATGGCAGTAAGTAAGCTGTGGCCGGTCACGGTTCGCCTTGCGACCGTTCTCGACTACGCTTCCAATCCTGAGAAAACCACAAAGTCAAAGTCGAAGTACAGCAACGCCGATTATCAAGCACTCCGTGATGTAGTCGCTTATGCAAAAGACGGAGAGAAAACAGAACGGGAGTTGTTCTGTGAGAGCATCCACTGTAACCCGCAAACTGCCCGTGAGCAGTTCATCACGGTGAAAGAGCAATTCGACAAGCCGGATGGCATCCAAGCCATATCACGGTTATCTCAGCTTTGAAGAAAGCGACATCACACCGGAGCTTGCACAGCAGGTCGGTATGGCATTCGCAGAAAGAATGTGGGGCGACCGGTTTCAAGTCCTTGTGACAACGCATCTGAATACGGAGCATCTTCACTGCCACTTCGTTGTGAACTCCGTCTCGTTCAGGGACGGCAAGCGATTGCAGAACAAAGAGAAAGCGTGGTGGTACTTCCGCCATATTGCCGATGAGGTCTGCTTGGAACACGGACTGTCCGTGGTACAGAACCCAGAAGCCTATCAGTCGCCCCGCATCCTGACGCAAAAAGGACAAAGCCGGGATGCCTACACGCTACAACCTCGCCCGTACTGCATTGGATGAAGCCATTGCAATGAGCCACAACCTTCGGCAACTTGAATATCATCTGTCTGAGATGGGATACACCCTCGGCTCCAATCCCAAGCGGAAGTATTGGACAATTAGGGGCAAGGGTGATGAACGCCCGATCCGATTGCACAGGCTCGGTGAGGAATACACCAAAGAGCGCATTACACAGCGCCTCATTGAAAACCGTGATAACATCGACTTCGAGCCGTTTCAGCCTAAAACCTACCGACCGAAGCAATACCGGCTCAGAACACGGAGCAACAGAATTGGAAAAGTCGGCGGTCTGTATGGGTTGTACCTTTACTACTGCTACCGGCTCGGCTATCTGCCGAAGTACAAGGCAGGACAACAGAATCACGCACGAGTCCACTACCTTTTCAAAGAAGATCTGATGAAGATAGATGAACTCACCAAACAGGTAACGCTGCTCGGCAAGCACCAGATCGGTACGGACGAGCAGCTTTTTTCATATCAGCACTCGGTCGAGGAGCAAATCAAGACCTTAACTGCCGGCAGAACGCACCTCCGAAATGAAATACGAAAAGTGAACATCACAGATGCAGAGCTGTCACAGGCAAAGGCAAGTATCTCACTTCTCAGCGAGAAGCTGAAAGAACTCCGCAAGGAGGTCAAACTCTGTCAGGACATTGCTGCCCGTTCCAAGGTTATCGAGGAAAAGGTCGGCCCAGTCCGTGCAGAGGAAGAAAAAATCAAAACGAAAAGGAGAACCGCAACTATGAACAACGGCGGTGATGCGGCTGAGCAGGTCGTCAGGCTCTCGCTTGAAGGCTTTGAAGTTGCCGCAAAACTTACAGGCTCGGCGGCAAAGAATGTCGCCCTGCTTCTCGTGTCCGTGCTGAAGCAGGAACAGCAGACCAAAGGCAAGGCACGGCTCACCAATATGATCAAGTCCGGCAAGGAACTGAAGGTCTTTTCTATCCCGAACAAGGACTTGGCACAGTTCACCAAACAGGCAAAAGCGCTATGGCGTTCTCTACTGTGTCCTGAGAGATAAGAGCGCCAAGGGAGATGATGTACCTGTGGATATTATCGCCCGTGCAGAGGACGCTTCCAAAATTCAGCGCATTGTGGAACGCTTCGAGATCGGCAAGGTCGATAAGGCAGGCGTTATCACGCAGGCAGAGCAGGACAAGGCTGACCGTGAAGCGGTGGCACGGGAAGTGCCGACCAAAACCAAGGGCGAGATCATCGTGGAGGAAGCAATGGGAAAGCCTTTGCAGAAAGAAGGTCAGTCCCACGAAAACCCTACGGTCGCAAAGACGGAAAAAAGCCCTCCGTCCGAGCGAAGCTCCGAGATCAGCGGTACGGCTATTGACCGGGGTACAGCAAAGCAGGCAGACAAGAAGCCTTCCGTGAGAGAAAAGCTGGAACGCTACAAGACTGCTGCAAAAGCTGACAAGGAAGCTGACCGTGCCGAGCCTGCGCTTTCCAAGGAGAAAAGCAAGACTCCCGAACCGAACCGTCAGACGGTTCACACCCAGCCGAAAAAGCATAAGAAATCGAAAGAGAGGTAATCAGCTATGACGAACAATTTCACCCCCTAAGAAGTCCGGGACTGCGGCTCGTCCGCAGCTCTCCCCGGAGGAATACGCCGCCAAGAAAAAGGCGGAGAAGGATGCCGTGTATCAGATGATCGACGATACCGCAACCGAGATCGTCAGCGACCCCGACAAGTTCAGGGCATATCTCGATACGCAGGCACGAATGGATCGCTACTCTGCCGCCAACGCTCTGCTCATTTACAAACAACAGCCGCAGGCGACGCAGCTCAAGGATTTTCGTGATTGGCAGGAGGACGGCGTGAAGGTCAACAAAGGTGCTAAGAGTCTGTCCATCCTCGAACCCGTGGAGTACACCAAGAATGACGGCTCCACCGGCATTGCCTACAATGTCAAGAAGGTATTCGATGTGGCGCAGACCAGCGGCAAGAAACCTGCCGCACCCACTCTTGACCGTGACCCCCGAAAGCTCGTTGCGATTATGCTCGACACGGCTCCCATTGATGTAAGCACTGTGGAGGAACTGCCTTCTCCCAATATGGGAGCGTTCTATAAGAACGAGGATCAGACGCTTTATATCAAGAGGGACATTGGGAACAGCGTTGCGCTATGCCAGTGCGTGGCACAGGAGCTTGGTCACGCTCAGCTTGCAATGAACTGCGAAGCATACAGCCGCAGGGATATGGGCTTCTCTGCTGTCTGCGTCGGTTATATGCTCTGCCGTAAGTTCGGCGTGGATGTGAAGAACTTCGCCATTGACCGTATCCCGGAGGAGCTGGCGGGCAAGTCCCCAAAGGAAATTCGTGCGGAGCTTTCCAAGACCCGTTCTGCGATGAGCGAGATCGGCTCTCGTGTGTCGGAGGAAATCTACCGTCGCCGAGCAGACCGAAGCAAGGAACAGGAAAGATGAGGTGTGAGCGATGAAAGAGGAACGCTATCACATCGCCTTGGACGATTATGAACACGGCGTAGTGATTCGAGCTTTGAACGATACCAAAACCGAACTGATGAATGAGGGTAAATCCACCGATGCTGTGGACGATCTTATCATCAAGGTCGGGTATGCCCCAAAGAAAAAGTTCAAGGTAGTGGAAAGAAAGGACTGCTCCTGTCGTGAATCGAGATAACGACAGACAGACCTCCATCATTCTCGCCGTACTCGGCATCCTGCCGATTGTGTGGCTCGGACTTCTCATTGCACCATCCGTTAAGGGTGGCTTGCCGGAGATACTGCCGAGCTTGATGAATGTGATGAGCGACCCGTTTCATATCGTGCTTTGCGAGGACAGTGTAAAAACTGTCCTCGTTTTGCTTCTCTGCTATGGAATGGGCATCGGTATCTACTTCTCTACACGCAGGAACTACCGACGCCGGGAGGAACACGGTAGCGCAAAATGGGGCAATGCCAAAGCCGTGGACAAGAAATACCGGCAGAACCCACCGTCTGAAAACAAGCTGATGACAGAGGCAGTCCGTATCGGACTCAACGGCAAGCAACACCGCCGCAATCTGAACACCCTTGTCTGCGGCGGTTCCGGTGCCGGTAAGACACGCTTTTACTGCTAAGCCGAATCTGATGCAGGCAAATACCAGCTTCGTGATTCTTGACCCAAAGGGCGAGATCGTCCGGGATGTGGGAAATCTGTTGGAGAAAAAGGGCTATGAGATCAGAGTTCTCGATCTGATCTCAATGGAAAAGAGCCACTGCTACAACCCGTTTGTCTATCTCCATTCGGACAACGATGTGCAACGGCTTGTGACAAATCTGTTCAAGAGCACAACGCCAAAGGGGTCACAAAGCAACGACCCGTTTTGGGATACCTCAGCTTCAATGCTGCTGTCTGCTCTCGTCTACTATCTTCATTACGAAGCGCCGGAGGATGAGCAGAACTTTGCAATGGTTATGGAGATGCTGCAAGCGGCTGCCATCGACAATGAGGAAGATCCACGACCTTCTCCGCTGGACTGTCTGTTTGCCGATTTGGAGTTGGACAGACCCGACCACATCGCTCTGAAATACTATCGGTCTTATCACACTGGTTCGGCAAAGACTCTGAAATCCATTCAGATTACCCTTGCCGCAAGGCTGGAGAAATTCAACCTCGAAAGCTTGGCGGCACTGACCTGCACCGATGAGCTTGACCTTGCTTCTATGGGCGAAAAGAAAGTGGCACTGTTCGCTATTATCCCGGACAACGATTCGAGCTTCAATTTCTTGGTCAGCATCCTTTATACCCAGCTATTTCAGCAGCTTTTCTTTTCCGCTGACCATATTCACGGCGGCGCATTGCCAATTCCGTTCACTTCCTGATGGACGAGTTCGCCAATGTCAGCCTGCCGGACGACTTCGATAAGATCCTTTCCGTTATGCGTTCCCGTGGTGTGTTTGTATCCATTATTCTTCAGAACTTGGCACAGCTCAAGGCACTGTTTGAAAAGCAGTGGGAATCCATCGTCGGCAACTGCGATGAGTTCCTCTACTTGGGCGGCAATGAGCAATCTACCCACAAGTATGTAAGCGAATTGCTGGGCAAGGAAACCATCGACACGAACACTTACGGAAAGAGTTCCGGGCGGAGCGGAAACTATTCCACCAACTATCAGATCAGCGGTCGAGAGCTTCTGACTCCCGGATGAGGTTCGTATGCTTGATAACCGCTACGCCATTCTGTTCATCCGAGGGGAACTCCCGTGATGGACTTAAAATACGACATTCTCAAGCACCCCGCCGTTGACCTGACTGCCGACGGAAAAGGCGACGTCTATCAGCACGGCAAGGTCACAAGTAATGTTGCGACCATTGAGGTGCAGTACCTCGACCCCGATACTCTGCCGGATACAAAGGTATCGGAAACCACCTATGAGCTGCTGTCCGATGAGGATTTCAACTCGGAAACGAACAACAATACAACAAAATTACGGAGGTAACTAATATGAACATTTTCAAGAAGAAAACCGAGAAGCATACCGAAAAGCTGCCTATGACCGGCAAGGTCAAGAAGGGCTTCCGCATTTACTGCACTGCCATTATGGGTGCAGCACTCGTCCTCGGTACTTCGGTTACGGCGTTTGCCGCCAACGACCCCATTACCGTTATCAATAACCTGTCCACCTTTATTTTTGGTCTGATCCGTGCGATTGGACTCATCCTGCTGGGCTTTGGCGTTGTGCAGGTCGGTCTGTCCCTGAAGTCCCACGACCCCTCTCAGCGAGCAAACGGTTTTCTGACCCTGGCCGGCGGCGTCATCATCACCTTTGCCAAGGAAATCCTTGACCTAATTGTCGGCTAAGAAATTTCACACCGAGGGGTGTTCCCGAAAATCGGGAGCACCCCTTATTCTTTGAAAGGAGGTGCTTTTCGTGAGCGACAACTGGGTCGTACAAAATCTTCAAAACGCACTGGAAACTTGGAACGAGAAGCTGGCAGAGATTTGGCAGCTTATCACGACAACGCCACAGGACTTCAAAGGCGGTGGGATATGGGGCGTCATTGTCAATATCAACGGCGCTGTGCAGTCTATCGGACTTGCACTCCTTGTGCTGTTCTTTGTTGCCGGTATGGTCAAAACCTGCGGCTCGTTCACAGAAGTCAAGAAACCGGAACACGCTCTGAAGCTGTTCGTTCGCTTCGCTATCGCAAAGGGTGCCATCACCTACGGTATGGAGCTGATGCTCGCCCTGTTCAACATCGTTCAGGGAACGATTTCGACAATTATGGGTTCGGCAGGCTTCTCAACACCACAGCAAACAGTCTTGCCGCCTGAATTGATTACCAGCGTTGAGGAATGCGGATTCTTTGAAAGCATACCGCTATGGGCTGTCACGCTTATCGGAGGGCTGTTTATCACCGTAATGTCCTTCATCCTGATAATGACCGTGTATGGGCGGTTCTTCAAGCTCTATATGTATACGGCGCTTGCGCCCATTCCGCTTTCCACCTTCGCCGGTGAACCGAGTCAGAATGTGGGCAAGTCCTTCATCAAAAGCTACTGCGCCGTTTGCTTGGAGGGGGCAGTGATCGTGCTGTCCTGCATCATCTTCTCGCTCTTTGCGTCCTCACCGCCCGTAGTAAACCCCGATGCGGCGGCAGTCACGCAGGTGTGGAGCTATGTGGGCGAACTACTCTTTAATATGCTCGTTCTCGTTGGATCGGTCAAGATGAGCGACCGCATTATCCGAGAGATGATGGGACTGTAAGGAGCGCACTATGAAAAACAACACCAAAATCTATAACCTCTTCAAGGGGCTCACCCTTGAGGACTGCGATTGCCGGTATTGCCTGTACTATGGCGGCAGACGCAAAGGCACGGTGAACTGCCTTGCGGATGAGTATGTCTGCACCGACGAAATTCGTCAGGCAAAGGAACGCTATCGCAGAGAAAGGAGCTTCAATGGAAGTTAAGATCAACAGAGAAATCCGCAACTATACGGAGGCGATGTTCTTTGGTCTGTCTATGCGACAGTTCATTTTTTCTGCCTGCGCCTGCGTGGTGGCAGTGGGACTCTATTTCCTGCTCAAGCCATATGTCGGCACGGAAACCGTATCGTGGATGTGCATTTTGGGAGCCGCACCCTTTGCGGCTCTCGGCTTTATCTAAGTACAACGGAATGACGGCGGAGAATTTCGTATGGGCTTGGTTCAAATCCGAGTTTCTGATGCCAAAGAAACTGACCTTCCGTTCTACCAACACCTACTACGAGATGATGAAGCCTGAAATGGAACACAAGCAAAAGGAGGTATTGAAAGCCAATGATTAAAACGCTTCGCAACCTGCTCAAACAGGATAAAGAACGATTTGTTGTGCCGAGGGCGTCCAGGATGTGATCCCCATTAAGGCGATTTACGATGACGGTATTTTTCAGGTGGGTAGAGATAAGTTCTCCAAGACCTATAAGTTCAGCGACATCAACTATGCTGTCGCCAGTCGTGAGGATAAGGAAGCTATGTTCCTTGAGTATTCGGAACTGCTCAACAGCCTTGACAGCGGCGCAACCACCAAGATCACCATTAACAACCGCCGTTTGAACCGTGCAAACTTTGAGAAAACCATTCTTCTCCCCCTGAAAGGCGATGCTCTTGACGAGTACCGTGAGGAGTACAATCGGATGCTCCTTGATAAAGCAACCGGTGCAAACGCTATCATTCAGGAGAAGTACATCACCATTTCGGTCTGCAAGAAGAATGTGGAGGAAGCGAGAAACTACTTTGCCCGTGTGGGTGCTGACCTGATCGCCCACTTCGGGCGACTCGGCAGTAAGTGCGTAGAGTTGGAGCCGGATGAACGGCTCCGCATTTTTCACGACTTTTACCGTGCCGGTGAAGAAACGGAGTTCCGCTTCGACATCAAAGAAACCCGCAGAAAGGGTCACGACTTCAAGGATTTCATCTGCCCTGATTCGATGGAGTTCACGGGCGACTATTTCAAGATCGGAGAGCGTTACGGCAGAGTGCTGTTCCTGCGGGAGTACGCTTCCTATATCAAGGACAGTATGGTTGCGGAAATGACCGATCTCAACCGCAATCTGATGATGTCCATTGATGTTATCCCAGTACCCACGGATGAAGCCGTTCGAGAAGCCGAAAGCCGTCTGCTCGGCGTTGAAACCAATGCGACCAACTGGCAGCGTAGGCAGAATGCCAACAACAACTTTTCTGCCCAGCTTCCCTACGACATTGAACAACAGCGCAAGGAAATGAAGGAGTTCCTTGATGACCTGACGACCCGTGACCAGCGAATGATGTTTGCCGTTCTGACGATGGTTCACACGGCGGACACCAAGGAGCAGCTTGACAATGACACAGAAGCTCTGCTTACCACAGCAAGAAAGCACCTTTGCCAGTTCGGTATTCTCAAGTTCCAGCAGCTTAACGGACTGAATACGGTGATGCCTTTCGGTGTCCGCAAGATTGAGTCGTTCCGTACTCTGACCACAGAGAGCCTTGCAGTCTTTATCCCGTTCCGTGTGCAGGACATTTGCCATACCAATGGCGTTTACTACGGTCAGAATGTCATTTCCAAGAATATGATCATCGCAGACCGCAGACAGCTCCTCAACGGCAACGAGTTTATTCTCGGTGTTTCGGGTGGTGGTAAGTCCTTTACCGCAAAGGGTGAGGTCATCAATCAGGTGCTTGCCGGCAACGCAGATATTATCATCATCGATCCGGAGCGAGAGTATTCGCCCCTTGTGCGGGCGCTGGGCGGCAAGATCATTAACATCGCTGCCACTTCGCCCACCCATATCAACGCGATGGATATGAACCGGGAATACGGTGACGGTGCAAACCCGGTGATTCTCAAATCCGAGTTCATTATGTCCTTGTGCGAGCAGCTCATCGGCGGAAACAACCTCGGCGCAGTGCAGAAGTCCATCATTGACCGCTGTACGGCAAGCGTCTACCGCACCTATCAGCAGAACAACTATATCGGCGAGGTGCCGACCTTGCAGGACTTCCGGGCGGAGCTTCTCAAGCAATCCGAACCAGAAGCGCAGGAAATCGCTCTTGCCATCGAGCTGTTTACCAACGGTTCTCTGAACACCTTCGCCAAGAAAACCAATGTGGACACGGATAACCGCCTGATCTGCTATGACATTCTTGATCTTGGCAAGCAGCTTATGCCCATCGGTATGCTGGTTGTCCTTGACTCCATCCTTAACCGTATTACACAGAACCGAGCTAAGGGCAAGAACACCTTCATCTTCATCGATGAGATCTACCTTCTGTTCCAGCACGAGTACAGTGCAAACTTCCTGTTCACCCTTTGGAAGCGTGTACGAAAGTACGGCGCTTATGCCACTGGCATCACGCAGAATGTGGACGACCTGCTCCAGTCCCACACGGCAAGAACGATGCTGGCAAACTCCGAGTTCATTGTTATGCTCAATCAGGCATCCACGGACAGATTGGAGCTTGCAAAACTGCTGAACATCTCGGACACCCAGCTTTCCTATATCACCAATGTGGATGCCGGTCACGGACTGATCAAGGTCGGTTCCAGTCTTGTACCGTTTGCCAATAAATTCCCCAAGAACACGAAGCTCTATAAGCTGATGACCACCAAACCGGGCGAGGGTGCTTAACCCTCGCCATATAGCGGCTATCCGCAGTTGAATAAACTGTCGAA
>VOFG01003903.1_pt1 | contig 38022 bp, 48 predicted proteins | sample 5384171 | NCBI WGS metagenome assembly VOFG01 (sample SAMN12384726, study PRJNA508395) | human gut metagenome | isolation source: healthy gut F | host: Homo sapiens
AACCTCATGTCAACGAAGAACAGAACCCGCAGAACAACAACCCGCAACATCCGCTTTCCTAACCAAATGATTGAACAAATTAACATCGCTCTTGAGCAAAAAGGGTCCGGGAATTTCTCAGCCTGGGTCATTGAAGCCTGCCGTCGGAGACTAACGTCAGAAAAGAGAGCATATACATCAATTAAAAGTGATGAAGAATGAACATCCCGCGTTCTTCCCTCCGAACAGGACGATATTGTAAATTCACTTAATTACGAGGGCATTGCAGTAATTGAGTTGCAGTTTTACCACTTTCCTGACAGTGACAGACTGCGTGTTGGCTCTGTCACAGACTAAATAGTTTGAATGATTAGCAGTTATGGTGATCAGTCAACCACCAGGAATAATCCTTCATATTATTATCGTGCTTCACCAACGCTGCCTCAATTGCTCTGAATGCTTCCAGAGACACCTTATGTTCTATACATGCAATTACAACATCAGGGTAACTCATAGAAATGGTGCTATTAAGCATATTTTTTACACGAATCAGATCCACGGAGGGATCATCAGCAGATTGTTCTTTATTCATTTTGTCGCTCCATGCGCTTGCTCTTCATCTAGCGGTTAAAATATTACTTCAAATCTTTCTGTATGAAGATTTGAGCACGTTAACCTTACATACATCTGTCGGTTGTATTTCCCTCCAGAATGCCAGCAGGACCGCACTTTGTTACGCAACCAATACTATTAAGTGAAAACATTCCTAATATTTGACATAAATCATCAACAAAAACACAAGGAGGTCAGACCAGATTGAAACGATAAAAACGATAATGCAAACTACGCGCCCTCGTATCACATGGAAGGTTTTACCAATGGCTCAGGTTGCCATTTTTAAAGAAATATTCGATCAAGTGCGAAAAGATTTAGACTGTGAATTGTTTTATTCTGAACTAAAACGTCACAACGTCTCACATTATATTTACTATCTAGCCACAGATAATATTCACATCGTGTTAGAAAACGATAACACCGTGTTAATAAAAGGACTTAAAAAGGTTGTAAATGTTAAATTCTCAAGAAACACGCATCTTATAGAAACGTCCTATGATAGGTTGAAATCAAGAGAAATCACATTTCAGCAATACAGGGAAAATCTTGCTAAAGCAGGAGTTTTCCGATGGGTTACAAATATCCATGAACATAAAAGATATTACTATACCTTTGATAATTCATTACTATTTACTGAGAGCATTCAGAACACTACACAAATCTTTCCACGCTAAATCATAACGTCCGGTTTCTTCCGTGTCAGCACCGGGGCGTTGGCATAATGCAATACGTGTACGCGCTAAACCCTGTGTGCATCGTTTTAATTATTCCCGGACACTCCCGCAGAGAAGTTCCCCGTCAGGGCTGTGGACATAGTTAATCCGGGAATACAATGACGATTCATCGCACCTGACATACATTAATAAATATTAACAATATGAAATTTCAACTCTTGCCTTGTTCCTTTGCCGCGAGAATGGCGGCCAACAGGTCATGTTTTTCTGGCATCTTCATGTCTTACCCCCAATAAGGGATTTGCTCTATTTAATTAGGAATAAGGTCGATTACTGATAGAACAAATCCAGGCTACTGTGTTTAGTAATCAGATTTGTTCGTGACCGATATGCACGGGCAAAACGGCAGGAGGTTGTTAGCGCAAAAAAAAATTCCAAAAAAAAAATTCCAAAAAAAAAAGCGACTAACAAACACAATCTGATTTGCATTTACTAAACTGCATAAATTCCCACACAGACCATCATGAAGAATCCCCTGAAATGCCAGTGCGAACAAGCCTTTTAAATAGTTGTTTTGATACGTCTCCATTCTTTATTCGCTGTCATAGGCAAACGGAATTGGTGCTATGGAAGTATAAAGAATAGCTACATACGCTTTGAAGATCCAGAGGAAAATATTGTAAGTCTCAAATTCATGGAAATTGTTTTTCTTGTATTTACCATCTGCGATCAATTCATAGCACAGGACAAAAGGGATGATCAGTCGCAATGGGGACAATCACTGTTTGGGATAAATTCTGAATCAGATTAAAAATCCCTGCATTCCATCCCTGCGGTGTCTGTCCCCACCTGCCCGGCTATGGTTCCCACCTGCTCATTGACAGACGTGAACATGTTATCCAAACTTGACTTGATAAGCCCGATCAGGATATCCTTTATCGCTTCCGTAATTCTCTCAATGATGGTGTTCATCTACTACTCTTTGTATTTTTTATACTGTCTGACCGCAAAGTGCTGCGGATCTCTTTCTTCCAGTTCCTGGAACATCATATCCACTGGATTCTAAGAGTATTCAGATTCTTTTCCTCTTCATCACCTTCATACCAGATAAAAGCAATCAGTGCTGTATACAGCAATTTCTCTGCTTTCACCCAAAAATCTTCGGAAGTTTTTTTCCCCTTCGCCTTTGGTATTTACAATGATTGTTGTCACCAGCTTCAGGATATCTTTTTCAGACCGTATATAAGCAAATGGATTGTAATGAAGGGATTTAGAAAAATTGATCGTATTCAAAACCTTAATCACATAAGGCTCATATACCACTTTCCCGGATTTATCTTTGATGACATTTCCATCTTTATCCCTCTTCGGCGGTCCCTTTGCTAACATCTTCCCGCACTCCTCGATCAGAGTGCCTTTGGGATCTGTAATGACCATGGAACAGTTCATCTGCATGACCGATGGTTTTACGAAAAAACGTGTCTTACCGGAACCACTGCCGCCAATGACTACTATATTTTTATTTCTTGCATACTTTGGCTGTTTAGGTCTACTTTCCATAGTCAATGCTTCTGTTGCTGTCAGTGGAATGTTCATCCATGGATCATCTGACATATAAGGCTTGATATCCTCTGCAGTTCCCCATCTGGCTGAACCATACTCGATTCCTTTCCGGAGTTTCTTTGCATCTGACTGTTTCTGCCAAACCAATAGTTTCAAAATAACTGCGACAGTAACTCCAACCAATAGGTCTCTCAGGTCAAAACTTCGCAGAATTCCTGTAAAGATCCGATCTGCATGTTCCATCGCATATAACAGTTTGTTCCCTATATCTTCTCCGGGACTTCTCCTGTATAAGCAGGAGGCCCGGTCCGCATAAAAAGCGGTCAGAACATAGGGAAGATTCGTAAGAACCAGTTTCTTTTTATCCAGGGCGGACAGCCTGACACCAGCCTTATTCTTCCACTTCTGCATCAGCTTATTGCCGTGTTGTTTCATCATCGGCTCTGCTCCTGATGCCGGTTCTTTACTTTGTCCTTCGATTTCTTTGGCATCATTGCCCGGTAAGCTGCAAGACGCTTATGAATGGAAGGCTTATTCGCTTTTTGAATCTGTTTCTGGGAAAACTCACGGAAAGCAGCATTGAGGGCATCCTGATCACGTCCCTTGAAAAATACCAGATAAACCGGAGGCTCTTTGCTCTTGTCTTTTTTCAGAGCATAATTGATCCCGTATTTTCTGGCATACCGTTCAAAGGACTTGATATTTTTGTCCGTGATCTCGATATTGACCATCCCGGCATTCTGTTTTGCCAGCTCTTTTACCGTGACCTTTCCCTGTTTTGGCTGATTTTTCTGTGCTTTCTTCTCTACTGATTTCTGCTTCTGATGCTGTCCAGATCTGTAATCATGGCAATCACCCCTTTAATGAAAAAAGACAGATTAACCGGTAATCAGGTTCTGCACCTGTACGAGTTTTTCTGTCCCTTCTTCTTTTCTCTTATCTTCTCCACCACAATAGATGGGAACACACATTTCAAGTATTCTGCTATAAATACGCTGATGAGCAGTATCTAAATCTGTAGATTTCATTTCATTCAGTCCCAGCTTCGTTGTTACGATCAGCGGAAGCATTTTACAATAACGGCTGTCTATCACATTATAGACCTGCTCCAAAGCAAACTCGGAATTTCGTTCTATTCCCAAGTCATCAATAATCAGCAGCGGATAATCCACAAGATTTTGTATAATCTGGTTCTTATCTGCCTGATAGCTGGTCATTTCATTTAGGATCCTGGAAAAATTTGTCATCATGACACGTTCTCCCTGTTCCAAAAGTGCATTTGCAATACAACCTGCAAAGAAACTTTTCCCAGTTCCAACTGGTCCCATCAAAAGCAATCCTACATTTTTTCTCTTCATATCTGTCCAGTTTTCTACATACTGCCTGGCAATTAGTATCTTCTGATTGCTTCCATTGTCATTTTCAAATTTCCATTCCCAAAATCTTCTTTCCCGAAGTCCGATGGATTTTCTCTGATAAAGCTGCCGCTGTGCTTCTTCCCGCTGCATCTTCTCATCAAGTTCCTGTCTGGCTTTTACCTCGCATTCGCACAAACAGGACACTACATGCTCAAATCCCATCAGACTGACCTTCATCTGTTTTCTTTTTCTACAGATACCACAATGAAGGCACCCATCTTCGTCCACATAATCTTCAACAACTTTATTTTTCATTAAAGGATTTCTCCTTCCGGAAATTCTTATTTGTCCATTCCTGCCCTGGTTCCATCCCTTTCTGCCCAAAGACAGATTGTTGCAAAATGGTTCTGATATTCTTTTCCACTGGATTTCATATAAACAGAAAGATGATCAATCCGTTTCTGGTAATCCCATGGAAATAGCGTCATCAGCTCCTGCAGTTCAGCTTCCGACAGAACAACATTTTTAAATCTACCATACTGACTGAATTTTTCTTCCAAAGTGGGAGTATTGCCCTTACTCTTATCAGTATGATTCTTTTCAGTCTTATTTATCTTAGTATTACTTCCATCCAGATTCTTGCAGTCCGGACTTCTATTTTTTGCGTTCCGGACTTCCAGTTTCTTGCAATCCGGATTTCCAATTCCTTGCAGTCTGGATTTCCAGTTTCTGGCGTTCCAGAAGCAAAGTATCTTACTGGCTTTCCTCTGCTCCGTTTCACAAAATTTTTCACGTATATGACAGAAGGACGATTATTCCCCTGCCGATACCGTTCGATCAATCCAATGCCATGCACACTGTCAAGCTCATAAAGAAGCTTTGTCACTGTCGTATGCGACATTCGCAACAGCTCCTGTAATTCTGCGATTGTGTAAATGATATAGACATAACCATCACTGTCGATCCAGCCATTTTTCTTGGATAGGCTGATTCGATCAAGCAGAATTCCGTAAAGGAGCTTTGCGTCTGTGGACAGGCTTGCAAACTCTTTTTCTGTGAACAGAGCTTTGGGTATCCGAAAAAAGAAAACTGGTCAGATTCTTCTGCTCTGAAATATTCAAAATCTGCCATAACTTATTTCCTATTCTTCGGCTTCGTTTTCTTCATAACGTGAATCATACAAAGCATAATCGAATCCCTCCATAAAATCCTCCAGATACATTTTTTTTAACTTCTTATCTGCCATGCTCAAGTCATAAATAAAACTCTTATCATAATCAATAGCGTAAGCAAGTGCTTCCAGGATAATGCTATATCTCTTTCTTGAACAGTCTTTATACTGTCTGTGAAGATATTGCTGAAGTCTTCTTACTCTTTTTTAAAATCTTCTTCATTTTCATGCAGATATTTAAATGCAAGGTTCATTCCAAACTCAAAACCAGACGTTGGGAAATCCTCTTCTTCCAGATCCTCAAAATCCTCCTGTTCTTCACCTTCCATTGGTTCTGAATCATACTCATCCAGATACCCCATATCTACAATAGTTTTCAGAATATCTCTGGATGCTGCCACCATCTTGTCCATGATAATTTCTCTTTCTTCCAGTGGCATATTTGCCATAATTCTGTCTAATGTCATCATTGATTCTTCCTCCATCTCATTTTCATAAATATCGTTGATATAAAAGTGGTTTGCCTTTCCATTGTTCGGAATGATGCGCACCAGATTTCCAATCTCCACCAGTTCCTGTACAGCCTGATCTACTCCATATCGGGTCATATTCAGATTTTTCTTCATTTCACTTTTCGGATAGACAACAAACAGATCTCCATTATGATCTACCCAGCCATTCTGTACCGCAAATTTCAAACGATCCAGAAATAAGCTGTATAAAATCTTTGCTGTATTTGACAGATTTTTGTATTTTTCCATCTGGAACAGCACCTTTGGCACCTGCAGACAATCTACCGGATATACTCCATCTTACTCATTGATTGTTTTCTCCTTCTGTTTGTACAGCACTTCAGCTGAATTGATATTGATTTCCAACATCCCCACGAAAACCTGATAATACAGCAGGCATATCTGTTCATCCTCCCTTGCCAGATACAATCCTTCCAGTTCATTGGACGGATGTTTCATCCCATATACTGCCTGACAGATATCATGGATTTTCTCACATTCCACACTTCTAAGATGCATCTCCAAGGTGTGATTGAATCTCTGCCAGTCCTCCAGTTTTTGATTTACTGCCATCATGCACTGGAATAGTTCCGCTGCTTCACATGCTGCTGACAGCACTACATTTTTGTTATTGATACTTCCATCGGCATTTTTCATATGCCCTATCATATACACCTGATCTACTGAAACCATCTTTTATCCTCCTCTATCTAAACGGCATTTCCTCTTCCATGCCCTCCGGTATCTCTAAGAACCCTTCCGCATCTTCTGGGAATGGTGGTCTGTCAACCATTTTTGCACCTGCGAATTCAATCCGGTTTGCATACACTTCGGTGGTATAAATCTTTTTCCCGGTATCCTTATCTTCATAATTACCCGTGACAATCTCGCCTTCCACCATGACCTTCGTTCCCTGCATCAGATAATCTCTGGCAAATTCTGCTTTTTTCGCAAAAGCTTTGACAGGAATAAAACTGACATCATCGGAATAATTTCTTCTCACCGCCATAACAAATTTGGCAATCTTATGAAGTCCTTTCTCATTTTCGACTTCGTTGTATCCGGGATTTCTTACCAATCTTCCCGAAATAATTATTGTATTCATTGGCTTAACCCTCCTATACTTTCATTGATTTGTAACAGATACCGATACATGGACCACATTTTCCATAGGCACATCCGTAACATTCATCTTTTTCCAACTCTTCCTGCTTCATTTCAGCTGCAAACATCTTTAAAAGAGTTGTATAGATCTGTTTCACTGCCAGGAACTTTTCCTCCGCTTTTTCCATCTTCTCTTTGTAAAATGGAATCAATCTACGAAGAATCGGATGGAAACGCTCATTCTCATCATCCCAGGCACAATTTTTCATCATACAGCGTGGCTGTTTCTCATAACTTCCAAGATAATACGGACAAAACGTACAACCTCTTTCTTTGATAATCTCAGGTGAAATTACCGGCATCTGACTTTTGATTTCTTTTGTTACATGCTTGCTTTCAATGCGTTCTCTCATAATAAAATCCTCCAAACTAATATTTGCAAAAGGGATTTACCCTGAATTGCCTGTTTTTAGGCACAAAAAAGAGGCAGACTTACGATTTTTGTTTTCGCAAGCCTGCCTCTTATCAAACTAATCTTCTATTTTCCAATGATATACCGTATAAAAACGTATATCGCTCTGATCACATACACTGGAATCATGATACTTCCGATCAATGCTCCAATGATGACACTTAATGCAGCCATACCAAGTGTTGCTGTGGTATCCATTCCCCTTGGGATTAGAATCAGCCGCATTTTATGTATTCCAAATGGTAATCCGGCAATAAATATCCACCAGAACCAATCTGTCTGACCGCTGACTTTCATAATTGTTTTTGTCATCCAAAACCAGAATACCATAAATGCCAGCGGCAGAATTGATTTTTAATTACATCTTCAATCGTCACCTTTTTTCTCCTTCTGTCTGATTCCTTCCGTCACCTCCCGATTGAGGTTTGCCAATATTTCTCTAACCACAGGAGAATCCAATCGAAAGGTTTCCAGATCTTTCTCCGTAAGCTCCCTTCCGTTCGCATCATATCTTCGTACATTTTTTAAAGCCATACTTTCACTTTCTTCCTGCTGATAATCTTAATGTTTTCAACAAATGTTCAAACTTCTCTCTTTTCATCCGTTTAACACGTATCTTTTCTATCTTTTTCCTATAGACTTGTATTCTACTTGCCATATCTTCATTGCTCATTCTTCACCCTCTCTTTCTGCCCACGATGCCAGAAGCATAAATATAATTTCTTCCATCTGAGTCTTTGTATATGTCTCTGGAAAATATTGTTTCAACTTTTTCGCCGGAATCTGCACTTGAACTTTTTCAGTACTTTCATTCATGCAAATCTGGTCAATCTCTGAATACGTCAACATCCGTTCTTTTGAAATCTGTTTCAATTCCTTTGCCTGCTTCATGGACGGTACCATATTGTGATTACTCATATACTGAAGTAACACCTGTTGTTCTTCATTTCTCAAATATGAAATTTCAACAGCCGTGTTAAAAGGAAGTTTCTTATCATCTGCCATTTCCAACAGTTCGGGAAGTAACAATGTCAAATGAATATATCTTAATATTTGTCTGGAACTATCTTCAGTATTCTGACTGACTTCCTCTGCCGCCAACTTCTTGCCAACTTGGCAAGAAGTTAAATCGGATCTCTTACCCTGTCGTTTCAATGCCTCATATTTCATTTTATAAGCAAAAAGCTTTTTCACTGATTAAGAGTTCTTCTCTTGAATATTGGAATCTACCATAATCACCGTTGATTCATCATCCGTAAGATCTTTGATGATAACCGGCATTTTCTCTAATCCTGCAAGTTCACATGCTCGTTTTCGCCGATGACCTGCTACCAACTCATAACCCCCAGACTCTCTCAACCTCACACTGCCAGGAACCAATACGCCGTATTGTATAATACTTTCTGATAATTCTTCCATTTTCTTATCATCTCTTACTTGAAATGGATGATTCGGAAATGGATGAAGACTTCCGATTGCTATCTCACTAATTCCATTGATTGACTCTTCGTTTGTTCCAAACAATGCATCAAGCGGCTGTAAGGAAACGGAGTTGCTCTTTTTTAGATGGCATCTTCTAGCACCTCCTCCGTCACTCTCCGATAAGCCTCTGTAGCTTTGCTTTTCGGATCATAAGAGAAAATACTCTGTCCTTCTCTGACTGCTTCCTTCATTCTTACAGAAAATGGAATATAATTATCAAAGATATGGATTTGACTTCCATATGCATTTCTGAGAAGCTCCATATTATTTCTGGCATCATTCGTATGAGCATCGACCATCGTAAACAAAATACCTCCTACTTGCAGCTTCGGATTGATCTGCTTACGGACCTTGCCGATTGTTTTTAACAGTTGCTGCAATCCTTTGATTGGTAGGTAGGACGCTTCAACCGGAATGAGAACTTCATCCGATGCAGCCAGCGCATTAATCGTAATCATTCCCAATGATGGCATACAATCTATGATGACTGCATCATATTGATCCTTGATACCATATAAAATCTGTTTCAATACATATTCCCTGCTCATTGCATTTACCAACTGTACTTCCGTACCTGCCAGTCCAATGTTAGAACAGATAATATCTATTCCCTCTGCCTGATGTCTGATATAACAGTCTGAAGGAATATCTTCATCTTTCATTACTGCATCCATAAGAACTGTAAGTGTTTCATTACTGTCATCACAATCACGATATCCAAATCCTGCGGATACATCAGACTGTGGATCGGCATCAACGATTAACACTTTCATATTTTTTTTGTGCTAATCCTACTGCTAAATTAGCTGTACATGCGGACTTTCCCGTTCCCCCTTTTTGGTTTACAATAGAAATAATTCTAGCCATTTTTTCATCACCTTTCAATCAATAAAAATGACCGAATCAGCTAAACAGATTTTCATCCATTACGAGCTAATTCGGTCCTGTTTTCGCTATTAAATTGTAATATCATCACTTTCGTGATACAGTAAAAAGCATCTCAGATAAAAGCGAATATTTTCTTTCATCTGAATAAGGTTTTTATAAAAGAGAGGCCTTTCCTTCATAAATTCGTTGATTCGTTGCAAGTTTTTTTTCAGGACCAAATCGCCTCAACCCCTTGTATTTACTGGGTTTCCGTTGATTTAGTCTTATTTTATCATCATCATCTCCAATTCTGCATCCAGTCCAGAAAAGAATTTCAAAGATGAGATAATATCTTGTTCCCGGTTCTATAGTCTGAATAAACTGCTGATACTCCTCTGTTGTCCAGAAATCCAAGCTTCTGCTGTCCGAGTTTCCCATCCGCTTTACCTTCTTGCATGGATTCGTATGCAAATCGTAAATCCTTGAAGCATGAGTAAACAAGCTGGTTAGCTGATTTTGTATCATTCGCAGATATGATTCCGAAAAAGCCTTTTGTCTGCATTTCATTCTGCCACTGAATAATCTGCGAAGCTGATATTTCACTCATCATTTGATTTCCAAAATACGGAATAATATGCTGTTCCATCATATAACGTTTGTTTTTCATGGTACGTTCTTTGAGTTCATTCTGTTTGTCCTCAAAATATACCTCCATAAATTCACTCAATTTCATATCCATACTTCGTCTGCTATTGAGTTTTTTCTGTCGCTCATATTCCAGAGCTTCCTTTTTGTGGAAAATCCTCTCTTTCTTCGTTTTTTCTTTTCGCCCTTTGCATTCGTTTCAAACCACTGGGCAGTCCATTTCTTCGTGTCTTTTTTTTCTTTGTAAGCCATTCCTTTCTTCTCCTCTCTTAGTTCGCAGCCAGCTCGTATCCGAACATCTTTTTTGCCCAATATGCTCTTGGAATCCGTCCTGCCATTGTGATATATCCCTGCTCCGCAAGTTCCTTATTCATTGCCTTAACCAACTTGTAAGCATAGGACTTGGAACAATCCAGTTCCTTAGCCACATCATCCGCACTCATCATATATTGATAGTTCGCCATATATTCATCCTCCCTTCTCATTCTACAATTCCGTTACAACTCTTGTATTTTTGTTGTGTACGATTTTCGTAAATTCATATTATCACTGTCCGTAAATAATGTCAATACTTCGTAAATAATATTTTACGGTTTTCGTAATTCTAAAATTATGTAATTTTTGCTTTTATGTTTTTCGTAAATGTGATATGATAACCATTGATTTATGTTTTTCGTAATTACTTTGTCTATGAAAATAGGAGGTTACTTATGGGCGATGGAAAGATATTAAAAGAGTACCTTGATGAAAAAGGTACAAATGTACGCAGAATTGCAAAAGAAACCGGCATTAGTGCCACCACGTTATACACGATTATTCAAAAAGATTCCAATATCCGCTTTGACTTTGCACTTCGTCTTGCCAATGCTTTAGATATTGATGTGAATGAGATATGCTCTGCAAGTCCTTTCTCTGGAGCTATTACCGAAGAAGAAATATATCCCACTCTCCCAGATGGATTGAATGGAGCCTTGGATGCAAGCAGAGTCAAAACCTACTTGAAAAACTCTCTATCCACTTATGTACCTATTCGGTAAAAATAGTATGCCGGATGTGGATAATCTTCTGACTTCTTTTTATCAGTTGGATGATGAAGCTAGGAAAGAAGTGGTTGAAACGATACAATTCAAACTACAATATCACAGAGATCCCGAACGGGCAGAACAGGTAACACAGATTAAGGGATGGTAAGAAAAAAGCTCCGTTGAATAGCAAAATTCGATGGAGTTTTTCTTTTTGGCACCGTTTTGGCACCGCTCACACTCATCTTCATTATTATCGCATGTAAAAAGGGTTCCGGAGAAATCTCCGAAACCCTTGAATTTACTGAATAATATTTAATTACTCGATGATTGTAGCAACACGTCCTGATCCTACAGTACGTCCACCTTCACGGATAGCGAAACGAAGTCCCTGCTCCATAGCAACTGGGTGAATCAGTTCGATTGTCATCTCTACGTTATCTCCAGGCATGCACATGTCTGTTCCCTCTGGAAGCTCGCAAACACCTGTTACGTCTGTTGTTCTGAAGTAGAACTGTGGACGATAGTTGTTGAAGAATGGAGTATGACGTCCACCCTCGTCCTTTGTAAGAACGTAAACCTGAGCTGTGAACTTACGGTGACATGTTACTGTACCAGGCTTAGCAAGAACCTGTCCACGAACGATCTGGTCACGGTTAATACCACGGAGAAGTGCTCCGATGTTATCACCAGCCTGAGCCTCGTCTAACTGCTTACGGAACATCTCGATTCCAGTAACAACAGTCTTCTGAACGTCCTCTTTAACACCAAGGATCTCTAACTCGTCGTTGAGGTGAAGTGTACCACGCTCTACTCTACCAGTTGCAACAGTACCACGACCTGTGATTGTGAATACGTCCTCTACTGGCATTAAGAATGGTTTATCTGTATCACGCTGTGGATCTGGAATATAAGAATCAACTGTATCCATTAATTCCATGATCTTGTCTCCCCAAGGTCCCATTGGATCTTCAAGAGCTTTTAAAGCAGATCCCTGGATGATTGGGCAGTCATTGAATCCGTACTCTTCGAGCTGTTCTGTGATTTCCATCTCTACGAGCTCGATAAGCTCTGGGTCGTCAACCATATCACACTTGTTAAGGAATACGATGATGTAAGGAACACCTACCTGACGAGAAAGGAGGATGTGCTCCTTTGTCTGAGCCATAACACCATCAGTAGCAGCAACAACGAGGATAGCACCATCCATCTGAGCTGCACCAGTGATCATGTTCTTTACGTAGTCAGCATGTCCAGGACAGTCAACGTGTGCGTAATGTCTCTTCTCTGTCTCATACTCAACGTGAGCTGTAGAAATTGTGATTCCACGCTCTCTCTCCTCTGGAGCCTTATCAATGTTAGCGAAATCTGTAGCTGTGTTACCAGCGACACGAGCTGCTAATACCGTTGTAATAGCTGCTGTTAAAGTTGTTTTACCATGATCTACGTGACCGATGGTACCAATGTTACAATGGGGTTTGGTTCTTTCAAATTTAGCCTTTGCCATTTTGAAATGTCCTCCTTAAACTTTTATGCCCCATGGGCTTTTTTATAATCTACCGACTGCTTTGATTATACGAAATAATCAAAGTTTTTTCAAATAAATTTTATGGCAAATCCCCTTTTTCAAGGGGAAATGCCTTTTATTTTTGATTTTTATACCATATATAGTATATATTTCATCATTTGTACTATAAATTGTTTGCTAATTTGCAATTATTTTGCGTGGTTAGCAAGCACCTTGTCCTGAACGTTCTTTGGAACTGGCTCATACTTCTCGAAGAACATGGAGTAGTTACCACGACCCTGTGTCTTAGAACGAAGGTCTGTAGAGTAACCGAACATCTCTGCAAGTGGTACATATGCATGTACAATCTTTCCACCGCCGAGATCGTCCATACCCTCGATACGTCCACGACGAGTTAACATCACCGATAACGTCTCCCATGTACTCCTCAGGCATTGTAACCTCTACCTTCATGATAGGCTCAAGTAATACAGGTGCGGCCTTTGCCATAGCCTCTTTGAAACACATAGATCCGGCAATGTGGAATGCCATCTCTGATGAATCGACCTCATGGTAAGATCCATCGTATACTGTTGCATGGATACCAACTACTGGGAATCCACCAAGAGAGCCGGCCTTTGTAGCCTCCTCGATACCTTCGCCGATTGATGGGATGTACTCCTTTGGAATAGCACCACCGACAACCTCTGAATCGAACTTGAAAAGTTCTTCTCCATTGGCATCCATTGGCTCGAAGCGAACCTTACAGTGTCCGTACTGTCCACGTCCACCTGACTGCTTAGCATATTTGTATTCCTGATCAACAGCCTTTGTAAATGTCTCCTTGTAAGCAACCTGAGGTGCACCAACGTTTGCCTCAACCTTAAACTCACGGAGAAGACGGTCAACGATGATCTCAAGGTGAAGCTCACCCATACCAGCGATGATTGTCTGACCTGTTTCCTGATCAGTATGAGCACGGAATGTAGGATCCTCCTCTGCAAGCTTTGCAAGAGCCTCACCTAACTTACCCTGTCCAGCTTTTGTCTTTGGCTCGATAGCGAGCTCGATAACTGGCTCTGGGAACTCCATAGACTCAAGGATAACCGGATGCTGCTCATCACAGATTGTATCACCTGTTGTTGTGAATTTAAATCCAACAGCAGCAGCGATATCACCTGAGTAAACCTCATCCAATTCCTGTCTCTTATTTGCATGCATCTGAAGAATACGTCCAACACGTTCCTTCTTATCCTTTGTTGCATTTAACACGTCAGAACCAGACTTACATGTTCCGGAATAAACACGGAAGTAAGCAAGTTTTCCTACGAATGGATCTGCCATAATCTTGAATGCAAGAGCTGCGAAAGGCTCATCATCAGATGAATGTCTCTCGATCTCATTTCCCTCAAGATCTGTTCCCTTGATTGAAGGGATATCTGTAGGAGCTGGCATGTACTCAACAATAGCGTCAAGTAACTTCTGTACACCCTTGTTACGGTATGCAGAACCACAACATACAGGTACAGCTGTACACTCACATGTTGCTTTACGAAGAACCTTCTTCATATCCTCTACAGATGGCTCCTCACCCTCAAGATACTGCATCATGAGATCGTCATCTAACTCACAGATTTTCTCAATAAGCTCTGTACGGTACTCTGCAGCCTGATCAGCCATATCTCCAAGATCATCAGTAACTGTGATATCGTCACCCTTCTCATCATTGTAGATATAAGCCTTCATCTCGAAAAGGTCGATAATTCCTTTGAAATCGTCCTCTTTACCGATTGGTAACTGAAGTACGATAGCATTTTTTCCTAATCTTGTACGGATCTGATCAACTGCTCCGTAGAAGTTAGCACCTAAGATATCCATCTTATTGATGAATGCCATACGAGGTACATTGTATGTGTCAGCCTGACGCCATACGTTCTCTGACTGAGGCTCAACACCACCCTTTGCACAGAAGACACCAACGGCGCCGTCCAATACACGGAGTGAACGCTCAACCTCTACTGTAAAGTCTACGTGTCCAGGAGTATCGATGATGTTGATACGATGCTCAAGTGCTCCTGGCTTTGGTTTAGTGAACTCTTCAAGTGTCCAATGACATGTTGTAGCCGCAGAAGTGATTGTGATACCTCTTTCCTGTTCCTGCTCCATCCAGTCCATAGTAGCAGTACCATCATGAGTATCACCGATTTTATAGTTTACACCAGTGTAATAAAGGATACGCTCTGTTGTTGTTGTTTTACCAGCATCAATATGAGCCATGATTCCAATATTTCTGGTTCTCTCAAGTGGATATTCTCTTCCAGCCAAGGTTTTTTCCTCCTATATTTAGTGTCCTATGCACAACCGGACTCTGTTACAAATCCGGTCCGCTGCATGAATCAAAAGCAAAGCTGTAAGCTTCTTACAGAAACTAGAATCTGTAATGTGCGAAGGCCTTGTTTGCCTCTGCCATCTTGTGCATATCTTCTTTTCTCTTAACTGCTGCACCAGTATTGTTTGCAGCATCCATGATCTCGTTAGCTAATCTCTCAGCCTGATTTTTCTCACCTCTAGCACGTGAGAAAGTTGTTAACCAACGAAGAGCTAATGCCTGACGACGATCCGGACGAACCTCGATAGGTACCTGATAGGTAGCTCCACCGATACGTCTTGCCTTAACTTCAAGAACTGGCATAACGTTGTTCATAGCTTCCTCGAAAACCTCGATTGCTGGCTTTCCTGTCTTCTCTTCTACTGTAGCAAATGCTCCGTATACAATCTTCTGAGCTACGCCTTTCTTACCGTCTAACATAATGCTGTTAACAAGCTTTGTAACTACTTTGCTGTTGTACATTGGATCTGCTAATACGTCTCTTTTCTGAGTATGTCCTTTACGTGGCACGTTACTTCCCTCCTTAATCATGATATTTGTGGATTAATTCATCGGTACTCACATGTGTCTCTCTAATGTGTTCGTGCGGAATTGTATTCATAAAGTGAAATCCTGCATCTGCAGGTCTAATCCCAACACTAACCTACTTTAGTTCTGTTTGTGATACACAATGTTGCTAAATTATTTAGCTGCCTTTGGTTTCTTAGCGCCGTATTTAGAACGGGCCTGCTTTCTGTTCGCAACACCTGCTGTATCCAATGTACCACGGATGATATGGTAACGTGTACCAGGTAAATCCTTAACACGACCACCACGGATCAGAACAACACTATGCTCCTGTAAGTTGTGTCCTTCACCTGGGATATAAGATGTTACTTCGATTCCGTTTGAAAGACGAACTCTGGCGATCTTTCTAAGAGCTGAGTTAGGCTTCTTAGGAGTAGCTGTCTTAACAGCTGTACATACACCACGCTTCTGTGGAGAAGAAGTGTTGATTGGCTTCTTCTGGAGAGAGTTAAAGCTTCTCTGAAGAGCTGGTGCTGTAGACTTCTTTACAGATGTCTGACGTCCTTTTCTTACTAACTGGTTAAATGTTGGCATTATTTTCACCTCCTGTTTTATTTTAAGCAGTGCAATCTTATGCACGCTAAAATATTATACAAATCCTTGTCTGTTTTGTCAAGACCAATTTTGTTTTCAATATAATACAAAGAAAGAAGTCCGGTTTCCCGGACTTCTTTGTTTTTGGTTTGTAACAGCTTCTGTAGCTTAAGTACAAACATCAGTAATTATTCTTCATCAACTGATTCAGCATCTGTATCAATGACTCCGACTGCCTCTTCCTCTGCGAAATCCGCAAAATCATCATCATCAAAATCAAGTGTATCGTCATCGTTTACATCGCTGTCAAGCTTGATATTACGATAAATCTTCATACCTGTTCCTGCCGGGATGAGCTTACCGATGATTACGTTCTCCTTCATACCGATAAGCGGATCAACCTTGCCCTTGATTGCTGCCTCAGTAAGAACCTTTGTGGTCTCCTGGAATGAAGCTGCTGACAGGAATGAGTTGGTTGCAAGAGATGCCTTTGTGATTCCAAGTAATACCTGTGAGCCAACTGCAAGCTCCTTACCCTCTTCCTCAAGCTTCTCGTTGAGCTCTAAGAAGTCAAGGGCATCAACCATGCTGCCCGGAAGTAAATCTGAATCTCCCGGCTCCTCTACACGGATCTTCTGTAAGCACTGACGAACTATAACCTCGACATGCTTATCGTTAATCTCAACACCCTGTAAACGGTAAACACGCTGTACCTCGCGGAGCATATAATCCTGAACCGCACGAACGCCCTTAATCTTGAGGATATCGTGTGGATTTACAGAACCCTCTGTAAGCTCGTCGCCGGCCTCAAGCTCCTGTCCGTCTACAACCTTGATACGTGAGCCGTAAGGAATGAGGTAAGCCTTTGTCTCGCCTGTCTCGTTGTTTGTAACGATAACCTCACGCTTCTTCTTTGTATCCTTGATTGTGGCAGTTCCGCCGAACTCTGTGATAATAGCGAGTCCCTTAGGCTTACGTGCCTCGAAAATCTCCTCTACTCGAGGAAGACCCTGTGTGATATCTCCACCGGCAACACCACCTGTATGGAAGGTTCTCATGGTAAGCTGTGTACCAGGCTCGCCGATTGACTGTGCTGCGATGATACCGATTGCTTCACCAACCTGTACTGCCTGACCTGTTGCAAGGTTTGAACCGTAACACTTAGCACATACTCCCATATGTGAACGGCAGGTAAGCACTGTACGGATCTTAACCTGTGTGATTGGATTACCATTCTCGTCAACACCCTCTGCCATAACCTTTGCTGCACGCTTTGGTGTAATCATATGGTTGGTTTTAACGATTACATTGCCATCCTTATCGCAGATTGTATTGCAAGAGAAACGACCTGTAATTCTCTCCTGAAGGCTCTCGATTTCCTCTCGACCCTCCATGAATGCCTTTACAACCATTCCCGGAATCTCACGTCCTGTGCCTGCACAGCAGTCTGACTCACGAACGATCATATGCTGAGAAACATCTACGAGACGTCTTGTAAGGTATCCTGAATCGGCTGTACGAAGCGCTGTATCTGAAAGTCCCTTACGAGCTCCATGTGCTGACATGAAGTACTCGAGTACGTCAAGACCCTCACGGAAGCATGACTTGATAGGAAGCTCGATTGTACGACCTGTTGTATCAGCCATGAGTCCTCGCATACCTGCAAGCTGTTTGATCTGCTTATCAGATCCACGGGCTCCGGAATCTGCCATCATGAAGATGTTGTTGTACTTATCAAGACCTGTAAGAAGTGCCTTTGTAAGGGCATCATCTGTATCCTTCCATGTCTCGATAACCTCTTTGTAACGCTCCTCATCAGTGATAAGTCCACGCTTGTACTGTCTTGTAATCTTATCTACAGTGTCCTGTGCATCAGCGATCATCTGTGGCTTCTGTGGTGGCACTGTCATATCTGAAATTGAAACTGTCATGGCAGCCTGGGTTGAATACTTGTATCCCATAGCCTTGACATTGTCAAGAACCTCTGCTGTTGTTGTAGCTCCGTGTGTGTTGATAACCTTCTCAAGGATCTGCTTGATCTGTTTCTTACCAACGTGGAACTCAACCTCAAACTTGAGTGCATTCTCAGCCTTTGATCTGTCTATAAAACCAAGATCCTGTGGAATGTTCTCATTGAATATCAAAAAGTCCTACTGTTGTCTCTGTAAAACCTGAAACCTCTGTGCCGTCAGGAAGCTTTACTGTACGGTGTACAAAGATATTCTGGTGAAGAGTAATCTCCTTGTTCTCGTAAGCGAGCATTGCAAGATTAACACTTCCATAGTAACGGCCGAGAAGATCTATCGGTCTGCAAAGCACACGACGGTTTCCGTCTGTGACATCCTCAAACCAGATGAGGTCATATAAGCCAAGCTCAGCCTTTCCTGTATTTTCATCAGGAGTTGTGAGCTTTCTAAGCTCCTCAATATCATTGTATACAGTGTCTGATGACACCTGTGCAACCATCTTTGGATCATCCTTGTAATCAGCGAGCTTTCTCATTGTGAGGTAGTAAACTCCAAGGATCATATCCTGTGAAGGAACGGCTACAAGTCCACCATCGGAAGGCTTAAGCAGGTTGTTAGGTGACAGAAGCATGAATCTGCACTCAGCCTGTGCCTCAGCAGTCAGTGGAAGATGTACAGCCATCTGGTCTCCATCGAAGTCGGCGTTGAACGCTGTACATACGAGTGGATGAAGCTTGATTGCCTTACCCTCTACAAGGATTGGCTCGAAAGCCTGGATTCCAAGTCTGTGGAGTGTAGGAGCTCGGTTAAGCATAACCGGATGCTCTTTGATGACGTCCTCAAGGACATCCCATACCTCCGGCTGAAGTCTCTCAACCATCTTCTTTGCACTCTTTATGTTGTGTGCGGTTCCGTTAGCGGCAAGCTCTTTCATAACGAATGGCTTGAAAAGCTCGATAGCCATCTCCTTTGGAAGACCACACTGATAAATCTTAAGCTTTGGCTCTACACAGATAACTGAACGTCCTGAGTAGTCAACTCGCTTTCCGAGAAGGTTCTGACGGAAACGTCCTCCCTTTCCCTTGAGCATGTCTGAAAGAGACTTAAGAGCTCTGTTTCCAGGACCGGTAACAGGACGGCCACGACGGCCATTGTCGATAAGTGCATCGACAGCCTCCTGAAGCATACGTTTCTCGTTACGAACGATGATATCCGGTGCTCCAAGATCAAGAAGTCTTCTAAGACGGTTGTTACGGTTGATGATTCGTCTGTAAAGGTCGTTAAGATCACTTGTTGCGAAACGTCCGCCATCCAGCTGTACCATAGGACGAAGATCTGGTGGAATTACAGGAATAACTGTCATAATCATCCACTCAGGCTTGTTTCCTGACTCACGGAAAGCCTCTACAACCTCAAGTCTCTTGATGATACGTGCACGCTTCTGGCCTGTAGCATTCTCAAGCTCTGCCTTAAGCTCTGCCGAATCCTTCTCGAGATCGATTGCTGCTAAAAGCTCACGGATAGACTCAGCACCCATTCCTACACGGAATGCTGAGCGGCCATAAGTATCGCATGCCTCCTGGTACTCTGACTCGTTGAGAATCTGCTTGTATGCAAGCTTTGTCTCGCCCGGGTCAAGCACAATATATGAAGCAAAGTACAGTACTCTCTCAAGTACACGTGGAGATAAGTCAAGGATGAGTCCCATACGGGACGGAATACCCTTGAAATACCAGATATGGGAAACAGGAGCAGCAAGCTCAATGTGACCCATACGCTCTCTACGAACGCTTGACTTTGTGATTTCTACGCCGCATCGGTCGCAGACAACACCCTTATAACGTATCTTCTTGTATTTACCACAATGACACTCCCAGTCCTTCGTTGGTCCGAAAATCTTCTCGCAGAAAAGACCGTCTTTTTCAGGCTTTAATGTTCTATAGTTAATAGTCTCAGGCTTTTTAACCTCGCCATGTGACCACTCTCTGATCTTTTCAGGAGATGCTAATCCAATCTGAATCGCATCAAACTGCATTGCCTGATTATTTTCTATATTATTTGTTTCTGGCATTTTGGCACTCCCTTCTAATTATTCTTCGTCATCAAGAACTTCATCAGCAAAAATATCGTCATCCGCTGTCTCAGGAGACTCTTCCTCTTCTATGTCAACAAGCTCTTCGTTGTCATCAAATTCTTTCTTTGAGAAACCATGCTCTGCGAATGACTCACTGTCCTCGAATGCATAGTCCTTATCGTTTCCGATAATTGAGTTGATATCTGTATTACCGTACTCACTTGTCTCGATAAGCTCAACCTCTTCTCTGTTCTCATCAAGTACCTTGACATCCAGACCAAGTGCCTGAAGCTCTTTGAGAAGTACCTTGAATGACTCTGGAATACCAGGCTCAGGGATATTCTCACCCTTGATGATAGCCTCGTAGGTCTTGACACGGCCAACAACATCATCGGACTTCATTGTAAGGATCTCCTGGAGTGTATATGCAGCACCATATGCCTCAAGAGCCCAAACCTCCATCTCTCCGAAACGCTGTCCACCGAACTGTGCCTTACCACCGAGTGGCTGCTGTGTTACTAATGAGTAAGGACCTGTTGAACGTGCATGGATCTTATCGTCAACAAGATGATGTAGCTTAAGGTAATGCATGTGTCCGATAGTTGTCTTTCCATCGAAGCACTCACCTGTTCTACCATCACGAAGCTGTACCTTTCCATCCTTTGAAATCGGAACGCCCTTCCATAAGCTTCTGTGAGCTCTGTTTGTTGAAAGGTATTCCATAACGTCCTCACGGAGTGTATCAACATATTTATCATAGAAGATTTCAGCATCTGCGCTCCAGTATGGATGCTCAGCCTGTAAATCCTTTTCAAGCTCTTCCTTATCGAACGGAAGATTTACGTAATCATTTGCAAGCTCAAGTGTATCCTCGATATCTACCTCGTTTGCTCCGTCAAATACAGGAGTTGAGATATTGAAGCCAAGTGCCTTTGCAGCGAGACTCAGGTGAATCTCCAGGACCTGACCGATGTTCATTCGGGAAGGAACACCGAGTGGGTTAAGTACGATATCCAGTGGACCTCCGTTTGGAAGGAATGGCATATCCTCCACAGGAAGTACTCTGGAAACCACACCCTTGTTACCGTGACGTCCGGCCATCTTATCACCGACAGAAATCTTTCTCTTCTGTGCAATGTAGATACGTACTGACTGGTTTACTCCCGGAGAAAGCTCATCGCCGTTCTCTCTTGTAAATACCTTGGCATCAACAATGATACCGTAAGCACCATGAGGTACCTTAAGTGATGTATCACGAACCTCTCTTGCCTTCTCACCAAAGATGGCACGAAGAAGTCTCTCCTCTGCTGTAAGCTCTGTCTCACCCTTTGGTGTAACCTTTCCTACAAGGATATCACCGGCACGAACCTCTGCACCTACACGGATGATACCTCTCTCATCAAGGTCTTTTAATGCATCATCACCGACACCTGGAACGTCACGAGTAATCTCCTCAGGTCCGAGCTTTGTATCACGTGACTCTACCTCATATTCCTCGATATGAACTGATGTATACACATCATACTCTACGAGACGCTCTGAAAGAAGAACGGCATCCTCGTAGTTGTATCCTTCCCATGTCATGAATCCGATAAGCGGGTTCTTTCCAAGAGCAAGCTCTCCCTGACTTGTTGAAGGACCGTCTGCGATAACATCGCCTGCCTTAACCTTGTCACCCTTGAATACGATTGGTCTCTGATTGTAGCAGTTTGACTGGTTAGAACGAGAGAACTTTGTAAGGATATACTCTCTCTTGTTTCCGTCAGTCTCTTTTATGATAATGCGGTTTGACTCTGAAGATAATACCTCTCCGTCTGCCTTTGCAACTACGCAGACACCTGAGTCAACTGCGGCCTTTGTCTCAATACCTGTACCAACTACAGGAGCCTCTGTGGTCAGAAGCGGAACGGCCTGACGCTGCATGTTTGATCCCATGAGGGCACGTGTAGGGTCATCGTTCTGCAAGAACGGAATCAGCGCTGTAGCTACTGAGAATACCATCTTTGGAGATACATCCATATAATCAAATGCTGACTTATCGTACTCCTGAGTTTCCTCTCTGTAACGACCTGAAACTGAGTTACGTACGAAATGTCCTTCGGCATCAAGCTTCTCATTAGCCTGTGCTACGTGGTAGTTGTCCTCCTCGTCGGCTGTCATGTATACAACCTCTTCTGTGACTACCGGGTTCTTAGGATCAGTCTTGTCAATCTTACGGTATGGAGCCTCTACGAAGCCATACTCATTGATTCTTGCATAGCAGGCAAGTGAGTTGATAAGACCGATGTTTGGTCCCTCAGGAGGCTCTAGAGGACACATACGGCCGTAGTGAGTGTAATGTACATCTCGAACCTCGAATCCGGCACGGTCTCTTGAAAGACCACCAGGTCCAAGTGCTGATAAACGTCTCTTGTGAGTAAGCTCTCCAAGAGGGTTGTTCTGATCCATAAACTGTGAAAGCTGTGAAGAACCGAAGAATTCTTTAACAGCGGCAGTTACAGGCTTTATATTGATAAGTGACTGAGGTGAAATTCCCTCTAAGTCCTGTGTAGTCATTCTTTCACGAACAACACGCTCCAGTCTTGAGAGACCGATACGGTACTGGTTCTGTAACAGTTCTCCAACCGCACGGATACGTCTGTTTCCAAGATGATCGATATCGTCATCTGTTCCTGCGCCCCACTCTAAGTGCATATTGTAGTTGATAGTTGCGAAGATATCCTCTTTAGTAATATGCTTTGGAATAAGGTCAGATATATCTCTCTTTATAGCCTCGATTCTGTCCTCAAGGGAATCATACTCCTCGAGAATCTGAGCGAGTACCGGATAGTAAACAAGCTCAGTAACACCGATAGACTTAGGATCCTCAAGCTCAGGAATCCAGCTTCTGATGTCAACCATCATAGAAGAAAGAATCTTGACATTTCTTGTCTCTGTCTGAATCCATAAAGCAGGAACGGCAGCGTTCTGGATCTGTGTAGCAAGCGCACGTTCAACAACAGTACCTGCCTCAGCGATAACCTCACCTGTAGAAGGATCAACTACGTCCTCAGCTAAAACCTGTCCACTGATACGATTCTTTAAAGCAAGCTTCTTATTAAATTTGTAACGTCCTACTTTTGCCAGGTCATATCTTCTCGGATCGAAGAACATTGCTGTGATAAGGCTCTCTGCACTCTCAACTGAAAGCGGCTCACCCGGACGGATCTTTTTATATAACTCTAATAAACCAGCCTCAAAACTTCCCTGTGGCTCACGCTCTGTGATCGCCGGGTCCTTGCTGAATGATGCCTGGATCTTTGGCTCATCTCCGAACATATCGAGAATAGCCTGGTTTGTACCTACTCCAAGTGCACGTAAAAAGTACTGTGATAGGTACCTTACGTGTTCTGTCTACTCTTACATAAAAAACGTCGTTAGAGTCTGTCTCATACTCAAGCCATGCACCACGGTTTGGAATAACAGTACAAGAATACAGGGTCTTTCCGAGCTTATCATGAGCAATTCCGTAATAAATACCAGGAGAACGAACTAACTGACTGACAATAACTCGCTCTGCACCGTTGATTACGAATGTACCGGTCTCTGTCATTAAAGGCAGATCACCCATGAAAATTTCATGCTCATTAATCTCATCTGTCTCTTTGTTGTGAAGTCTGACTTTAACCTTTAAAGGAGCTGCGTATGTTGCATCTCTTTCCTTGCACTCAGGAATTGTATACTTTACATCATCTTCGCATAATGTAAAATCTACAAAATCAAGACTAAGCTTTCCGCTGTAATCTGTGATTGGAGAGATATCCCAAAAGCTTCCTTGAGACCTTCGTCTAAGAACCACTGATAAGAATCCTTCTGGACCTCAATCAGATTTGGCATCTGCAGAACCTCTTTTTGTCTTGAGTAACTCATACGCATGCTTTTTCCGGATGTGACCGGACGTATTCTGTTTTTCCCCATTGACGTTTCACCTCTCGTTTTTTTTATTTTAATCTAGCAAGTATCTAGATAATGATTCAAAAACCACCCCAGTTACTATATCTTGTGGTTTTTCTCTTGTGCACATATTTGCGAATGCATTTTAGTGTAATTTACCTATTGACAAATTTGCATCATTTAAAAAAATGCATAAAAATGCCACTGCACCACAATAGTGCAACGTATACTATACAACAAATCCGACACGAATGCAAGTGTTTTTTATTTTTTTTCACTGTCGCGCAATAATTTTCATCGCCGTCGGATAGGCTACGAGCAGAGGTCCCAAAAATGCTCAGGCATTTTCGGGACGCGTCCCGACATTGTCGCGCACTTTGTCGCGCAATAAAACATAAAAAAGAGCCAAGGCGCAAATAGAATTTGCCCTTGGCTCTTTTTTTATGTTTTTACTCCGTTCGTAGCCTATCCGACTATTTAAGAGTAACCTTAGCACCCTCTGCCTCAAGTTTAGCCTTAGCATCCTCTGCTGAAGCCTTGTCAAGCTGCTCTTTGATAACCTTTGGTGCACCATCAACAGCGTCCTTAGCCTCTTTAAGTCCAAGACCTGTGATCTCACGAACAACCTTGATAACCTTAACCTTATTTGGTCCAACCTCTGTAAGCTCTACGTCGAACTCAGTCTTCTCCTCAGCTGCTGCTCCGTCAGCTCCTGCTGCTGCAACTACAACACCTGCTGCTGCAGAAACACCGAACTCTTCTTCACAAGCTTTTACTAAATCATTTAACTCTAATACGCTTAACTCTTTGATAGCATCAATAAACTCTGCTGTTGTTAACTTTGCCATTATAATTTCCTCCATTTAAAAATTTAATTATGATAATAAGGTTCAAATATAATATTTGAATTATTCTGCTGCTGGAGCTTCCTCTGCAGCATCCTCTGCTGGTGCTGCCTCTACGGCTGCATCTGCAGCGCCACCCTGCTCTGCGATCTGATTGAGTACACGAGCAAGATTTGTGATAGGTGACTGAATGCTTCAAGTAATTTTCCAAGAAGCTCATCTCTGCTAGGTACAGCGGCGATTGCCTTCATACCCTCAGCATCATAAAATGTTCCCTCAACTACACCTGCTTTAATCTCTAAAGCCGGAGCTGTTTTAGCGAACTTAGCTAAGATTCTGGCTGGAGCTGTAGCATCTTCTGTAGATACTGCAAATGCGTTAGGTCCTTCCAGGACATCCTTTAATCCCTCGAACTCTGTTCCCTGGATTGCACGGTTTACTAAAGTATTCTTGTATACTTTGTAAGTTACACCGGCTTCTCTTAACTGTTTACGTAACTGAGTATCCTCTGCTACTGTGAGTCCTAAGTAATCAACAACTACTACTGACTGTGCACCATTGATAACACCGGAAATCTCATCTACGATTGGCTGTTTAAGTTCTACCTTTGCCACGATTCATTTACCTCCTTTTAGATTTTCGCATAAAAGACATGAGGTATTTGATTTATTAATCAAAAGAAACCCTCCTGCCTGTCGACAGAAGGGTACAAGTCAAAATTCAAGATAAATCTCGAAAATTCCCCTCGGTAGGTTCTACGTTTACGCCTTGCGGCACCTACTGTCTTCGGCAATATGCATTGCAATTATATCAAACTATATTACGGATGTCAATTACTTTCCGCAAAACTTTTGCTTGGCGTTTGATAGGTCTTGTAAATTGTTTTACTGTAACTGTTTAACTATCTTACTGTGTAATCTTAACCACGTTTAACTTAACGCCAGGTCCCATTGTAGATGTAAGAGTTGCGCTCTTAATGTACTGACCCTTTAAGCTAGCAGGTTTTGCTTTATTAATTGCACCCATAAGAGACTGGAAGTTGTCGTTCAACTGCTCACTTGTAAATGAAGCTTTTCCAACTGGCACGTGGATAATATTTGTCTTGTCCAAACGATACTCAATCTTACCGGCTTTGATATCGTTAACAGCTTTTGTTACATCCATAGTAACTGTTCCTGCCTTTGGGTTTGGCATTAAGCCCTTTGGTCCAAGGACACGTCCTAAACGACCAACAACACCCATCATATCAGGTGTAGCAACTACAACGTCGAAGTCTAACCATCCCTCGTTCTGGATCTTTGGAATTAACTCCTCGCCTCCAACGAAGTCAGCTCCTGCTGCCTGTGCCTCGTCAACCTTAGTTCCCTTAGCAAACTAAAACCTTAACTGTTTTTCCTGTTCCGTGTGGTAATACAACCGCACCACGGATCTGCTGCTCTGCGTGACGTCCGTCGCAGCCTGTTCTAAGATGAAGCTCGATTGTCTCGTCAAATTTAGCTGTAGCATTTTTCTTTACGATAGAGATAGCGTCAGCAACATCGTACTGCTCTTTCTTATCAAATGCCTTAACAGCGTGTAATAACTACAGGGATAATTAAGTCGCCCTGATCGGCTGTCTTTGCATTAAACTGCTTTGTGAACTCAACGATGTTTACACCGTGCTGTCCAAGTGCAGGTCCAACTGGAGGAGCTGGAGTTGCCTTTCCAGCAGGGATCTGCACTTTAATGTATCCTTCAACTTTCTTTGCCATTTGGAATTGCCTCCTTAATTTGTTTTCTTAACATCTGCGAAACTTACTTCTACCGGTGTCTCGCGACCGAACAGCTCTACATTAATTGTAACTGTCTGCTTGTGATAATTCATAGCTGTGATAACACCGACTGTATCCTTCCAGACACCGCCGATAACGACTATCATGTCACCCTCAGCAAAATCAACTACCACGTTTTCCGTCTTAATACCCAAAGGTCTCATCTCGGCTTCTGTGAGAGGAACCGGTTTGCTTCCCGGACCTACAAATCCAGTTACGCCTCTGGTATTTCGTACAACATACCATGTATCGTCATTCATAATCATATGAATCAGCACATAGCCCGGGAACATCTTCTTGGAAACCTGTTTACGAACACCGTTCTTCACCTCTGTGACGTCCTCAAGCGGAACACGCACTTCAAGGATCTGGTCCTCAAGATGTCTGTTTTCAATTGTTTTGTCAATATTAGCTTTGACTTTGTTTTCATAACCTGAATAGGTATGAACTACATACCAGTTCGCTTCTGTCATAATCACTTTGCCTCCGTTTTAAAAATGTAAACCAATAAGGAAATCTACGCCCTGCTGGATACCCCAGTCAAGAAGCGCAATAATAAGACCGGTAACTACTGAAACCGCCAGTACTGCAATGGTCTGTCTGATGACCGATTGCTTCTCAGGCCAGATAATCTTCTGAAATTCAGCTTTCAGACCTGAAAACCAGCTTGTTTTTGGAGCCTTTTCGACTTTTTTCATTCTGTCCCATAATGTACTCCTTCACTCAGTTCCTAGACTATTTTGTTTCCTTGTGCATTGTATGAGTTCTGCAGAATCTACAATACTTCTTGGTTTCCATTCTGTCCGGATGAGTTTTTTTGTCCTTTGTCATGTTGTAATTACGACGCTGACATTCTGTGCACGCTAATGTAATCTTTGTACGCACGACTTCCACCTCCGTTTAAATTCTTTGTTGTTTGTACCCTTAAAAAAAGGCATAAAAAAAGACCTATTTCCAAGCCTGTATACTATATCACAGTTGAACCGTAACCGTCAATAGCTATTTTAAAATTTATTGTAAATTCTTTTGAACAGTGCCGCTGTTTACACCTTTTTTTGTGTCCGGCAGCAATTAATTTTTATAAATCTTACAGATACATAACTAAATAGATTTCCAAATATGTCCGAGGCCAAGAAATATGCTATCGATATAAAGGAAAGCTCACAAGCCATGTCCGATCTTAAATGCCGTGGATTAAATGCCTTTCTGATAAATACGCAGACTCCTCTGACTCCTTCCAGAAGAAGGTTGCGGAGTCATCTAATGAGGATGCTGTAGGCGTGCGCTACGTGGGTGACGGCTCAGAGAATAAAGGAGCAGACGGCTTTGATATAGAGGTCAGGCAGCCTCGCCGCACCACAGGTCAATACCGGCAGCTACTTAGACAGCAAGGCTCTGTCCTTTTATACCGGGCAGCTATTCTTTTGACATAAAATACCAATGCATCATCCTATGAGTTCCAGTTCGGAGTGAGCACCGGTGAAACAAACGGCGAGGTGCAGGACAAGCTCAAGAGGCTCATAAACGCATCTGGTCTTGGCATCGAGGCAGACATAGTCCATGATGACTCAGGCAGGCAGCGCTTCAGCTTACATCAATGCATGACAGGTCTCCAGCGAGACTGGCACCGCGCACTCATCCTTGTCCAACACCTTTACCATCAATAATACCTTTGAGCTCACGCTCAAAAAAAAGCCGACCACAGATAGGTGCCGCAGCCATCGGTTTTTACCTAATTCCGATGCAGTTGCCGACAATGTGCAGACTCTGGTTGATGCATACAATAAGATGATAGACGTGGCAGATGATTATTCAGTGAACGACTCTGCAGATGCCACAAGGCTGCTTCGTGATATAAGCTCCATCACAAAGGGCTCACAGTCAAAGCTTTCCTACATCGGTCTCATGACAGACGATGACGGCAAGCTCACTATTGACCGCGATATCCTCGCCGGTGCGCTTAGTCCGGACAGAGCTGATGACACCTTCAACACTCTTACAGCACTAAAGGATGCAATAGGTGACAAAGCAAACTCTGTGACCGTCAACCCTATGAACTATGTACAGAAGGTTGTTGTGGCATATAAGAATCCCAGGCACAATTTCAACACACCATATATTTCGTCAATTTATTCAGGCATGATGCTTGACAGCTACGTAGCATAAACGGCTGTTGTACCAAATCAGTACAACAGCCGTTATTTTATATTTTTATAATAGTGGCTGCAAATCTCCCACCATTTTTTCCTCAAGCGTCCTGAGCCTCTCTGCAATTGCCACACTTTGAATCAGCATCGCGATATTCATTGAGACTGCCGCTGATTGTCTCTATGCCCATATTACAGCCCTCCGTCAGAAGTTTTGCTGCCTGGGACTGATCATCATTCACTGCCATCTTCATTGCAGTCTGCAGCTTCGCAGCCATCTTTGCAAACACACCCGGTTCCTTAATATCTGCACCTGCTTTGTCAAGCATATCCCTGCAATCCACTGACAGCCCGGTGTGCTCATCATAGTACTTGTCTATCAGCTCACGAAGCTGCTTGTCATCTGTGTGTTCTCTTATATCGTCCATGCTCTCAAGTGCCATCTTACAGCCCGCTATGCAATCCTGAAGCAAGAGCACCGAATCATGATTTTCAATATTTCTGCTCATAAAAACCTCCATACTTCTTTTCTATCAGTATGGAGGTTTTCATGAAGAAATATTCACTTAATGCTTTTTAAATTTTTCTGATACAAGAAATCCAATACCGGCAAGCACAAATACCACCGCCAGCACGACCATTGGAACACTATCTATATATCCAATATCAGTGGAATATCCCAAAGTTGCCAAACTAAGGTAAGTCAGATGTAGATTAATCCGATCCACCGCAAATAATAATGCTGCTGTCAGCCAACAGATTGATGCTGCAATTTTTTCACTCTTCATAGCCGTTCTCCTTTACTATTGCTGTTTCAGATATCCTCTTTAGTTTTTTACTATATTACTTCACAATCGGAAACTCCAGTTTAATTAACTTCCCATGTTCCTTCTAAAGCTCATGCTTCCATTCATGCGCTGCATCATCGCTTCCACGCTCTTAAGCCCTATCCCGGCACTTTTAAGAAGTGTTTTATTGTCACATACACCATTGCCAATTTCAACGCTAAATGTTTTTTCGTAAAAGCTGTTTTCATAACAACAGGCTTTTATTGTCCGCATATTTTATATATATTATCCGTCAGATTGGAAAATATTCTGGTCAAAAATGCCATATTAACAGCAACCTTTACTTGCTTAAAGCTTATTCCTTCTGCATCAACCTCATAATTGCTTTTCATAAGCTGAGCACACATCTGAGAGGTAATCTCCAAATATATACTCAACATCCATTGATGCATCCAATTCAATAGGTCTTTGTGAACCGGCAATTGAAAAATCCAGCAGATTGTCTACCTGAGTCCTGATATCCAATACCTTTTCACTTATAAAATTAAGATTTTTCATATTCTCGGCATATGCTTCGTTCTCCAGTTTCATTACATCAACATATGTCATAACACCGGTCAACGGCGTACGCAGGTCATGAGCCATATTACGCATCAGTTCATCCTTTTCCTGTCGCGCTTTTTTTCTCCTGTTCCTGTGATGCTTCAAGCTCTGTTTGATAGCCCGCTATAATTTTTCTGATGCGTAGATACACAAATACAATTCCCATCATAAGAGAAAATCCCACATCAAAAATCATTAAAGCTATATAATATTTTACCGTAAATCCTGTATATATAAATACTTCCGCCTCAATATCGGAGAACTGGACAGGCAGCTCATAGCTTCCTGTAAATCGGTAATCATACATATTTTTAGCCGGAGATATAAGCTTATCTACATTTGATTTATTGTATATTACCTTCCCCATTTCCTGAACACTATAAAACGCAATATCATGATCCGCCATCCATTCATCATATTGCTCGACATCAGTCGGTCATTTTTGCGGACAGTTCAATACATGCCTGTCTGTTTCGCTCCCTGCTCCTGCGCTTCGTTTCCGTTCCTCGAACCTTTCTTATCTTTTTCCTGCACTCTGGGCAATACTTTGATATTGCAGAGCAGGGAACATATTCAACACCGCATACCGTGCAATTCTTAGGCTTTAATGCTGTCCACCGCTTTGTGGGTGTGATATGTAATTCACCGACAAAGCCGATGAATTTATAATAAATCTTGATTTCCTGCCGCACCGTTCCGTCTGTAAGCTTCTCACGTTCCGAAACAAGTATCTTGTCTATGAGTGCGTTTATGATGGTTGCGTCCAGTTCCTTAATGCCTTGATAGTTGCGGATTAAGGAGAGGAAGTCACGGACACCCTGCGACTTCTCATAGCTGTCGTTAAGCGTTTCCATTACCTCTTTCAGCCTTGCTTCAATTTCAAGCTGCTCTTTCTGGTATTTCCCTGACATCATCTCAAAATTCCGCTCCGTAATACGCTCCATCACCTTATCTTCATAAAGGGAAGAAAACAGCCTGTCCAGTTCCGCAAGGCGTTTGTTCAGCTTTCTCTGCTCCTTTTCCAATGCCTTTGCCTTGCTCTGGTCTGTTTCCGTGAGCCGCTTTTCAATCGCCCTCACCGCCTTTTCATCACTCACCGCCATATCCGCAAATCGGTTGATGTCGATAAGGACGGCGTTGAACAAGTCCCTCGCTTCAATGCTGTGTGCGGTACACATAACATTGCCATATCTGCCATAATTATTGCAGGTGTATTGTACGCAGTCGATGATGTCGGGGCGTTTCCTCCTGTTGGCACTCGCCGCCCGCATCGCATAGCCGCAGTCCGCACATTTGATAACGCCTGCAAAGATGTTCTCAAAGCCGCCCTTGTTTTCTGGTAATCTGCGGCTTGTAATAAGCTGCTGTACGTTGTCAAACTCCTCCTGCGTGACTATCCCTCATGGGTGTCTGGTATCACTTCCCATTCTTCGGGCAGCTTAGAGGGGCGTTTCTTGCTTTTCATGTTGGCTGCAATCCGCTTGTAGCCTGCAAGGTTGCCCGCATATATCGGGCTTCTTAAAATGCCCCTCACGCTGTTCTCGCTCCAAATATAACGGTTTTCCTCGTTACCCTCAAAGTACCGCTCATAGCCTGTTGCCCCTTGCTCCACCGCATAAGCGGCAGGGCGTAGGATATGCTGTTTGTTGATGTGCTTGCGGATTTTGGCGATGCCGTTGCCCGCTAACGCAAGGTCAAATATTTCTCTTACAACGTGTGCAACTTTATCATCAATCAATAGGTGATTATGGTCGGCAGGGTCTTTGACATATCCGTATGGTGCTGTCGTCCCCATGAATTTCCCCTGCTGAAACCTCGCACGGTACGCTGATTTTATCTTGACTGATATGTCGGCGGCATACATCTCGTTTAGGATGTTGCGGAAAGGCGTGATGTCCATCGCTGATTTATTGAGCGTGTCCACGCCGTCATTGACCGCTATATACCTCACGTTATGCTCTGGGAAAAAGACTTCCAGATATAACCCACAATCAAGATAGTTCCTCCCCAGACGGGCTAAATCTTTTGTAATCACGCAGTTTATCAGCCCGTTTTCAATGTCCTTAATCATATTCTGGAAACTTGGTCTTTGGAAATTGTACCAGAATAACCATCGTCCACATACGTTTTTGCTATGTGCCATCCCTGCTTTTTCACATAATCCGTGAGGATGGATTTCTGTGTCGCAATGCTCGCACTCTCGTTATCCGTACCATCGTCTTTAGATAAGCGGCAATAAATGCCGACTTCATAAATCTTATTCTCCGTTCTTGTTCCTGCCATACTGTAAAACCTCCGTATCTGTCCTATCTGTTTTCATGTGCCATTGCGTACATTCTAAGCGGACAGCCCCTCATTGTCGAAGGTGTCGCCCTCGGCAATCTTCTTCCGAATATCCTCGGAGATAATCGGGACAAACGCTTCTGTAACGGTCTGTGTGCCGACATATTCACGGCTGATTATCATCTGCACTGGTGCTTTTGGCACGATACGCTTTCTCTTTTTATCTGCTTTCTTATCCTCGCCCATACTTAAATCTTCCTTTCCAGACAGGGCAGGAGAACGTCTGGAAACGCCCCGCCCTGCCAATCAGATACCATTAATCCTCGCTGTTTAATTCTTTCTGTAATGCTTTAAGGAGTGCCGCCGCTTCATCAGCGTTCAGCGTGATTCCCTTGCCGCACTTTTCACGGTTCGGGGAAAAGCTGCGGATGTCATACTTCGGCTCTTTCCCATTCCATGAGATAAGATTGATTTCCTTTGTGTAGCCACTGTCGCCCGTAGACAATACTGCGATTTCCTTTACAATCTTATATTGGATTTCTTTCATTTCCTGCCCCTTTTTCTGTCTTGGCTTTCTGTTTTTATCCGTCCAGAGTTTCATATTTACTTCCCGAAAAAAGAAGATTAGCGGCTGTCACGGTTGCGTTTCCTCTGCAACTCACGCTCCAAAAGTTTGATGATGGTTTCCTCCATCTGCTTCGGCGTTGTGTTCTTCGGAAAGTATTTTTTCAGCTTGCTTGTGTTGATTTTCAAGGTTTCTTTCTGGTTTCCTTTTTTCTCGGTCATAATCGCAAATATCGTATCCATATCAAGCCGTCCGCTCTGGCTTAACTGTTTCATCCGCTGTGCCTGTGAGAGTGAGGGAGTTGCTTCTTCGCTCTCCATCGTGGCAAAGAGGTTTTCCTGCTCGTCTTTCTTCAAGAAGGACAGTTCCACCGCAGGCGTGAGGGCGATTTTCGCCTCGTCCACCATCTGCAAAATCGGCGGTATCAGTTCCGTCAGGCGGATAAAACGCTGCACGGTCATCCTGCCCACGCCGAAGCCCTGTGCCACTTTGTCATCCGTCCGCAACTTCGTCACAACTTGTGACGAGGTTAAGTCCGTGCGAAACCCCTGCCGCTTCATGGCTTCGGATTTCATCTTGTAGGCAAACGCCCGCTCGATCGGCAGGATATTTTCACGCTGTAAATTACTGTCTACAGGTAATGATGGCTCGGTCACGGTCTAAGGGCAGGACAAATGCAGGCACGGTATTTATCCCTGCAAGTTCAGAAGCACGGACACGCCGCTGTCCTGCAATCACTTCATAACCGTCCCCGTCCTCTTTCGGGCGTGTGATTATCGGCGTGACAATGCCAAATTCCTTGATGCTTTCCGCTAACTCTGACAGTGTTTCATCTTCTGCCACATGAAACGGATTGTCGGGAAATGGGTACAAATCTTTGGTCTTTAACACCTTAAAATCCTGTTTCTTCATTCACATATCTACCTTTCTTTCATTCTGCTTTTTATGGTTTTTCTGCAATTCTTCCAACACTTCGGGCGGTATTTTTGACAGCAGCCGCCCCATCTGCTCGTTGGTTCTCTGCAATTCAAATATCTTCTGATTCGCTTTCTGCACCTTTAATTCCTGCTCGTACTTTTCATCACGCATACGCCCCGCATAGTCTGATTCCTGCCCGATTTCTCCTTTAAGCTGTCGATATACGCCTGCTGTCTGCCGATTTCCTTAGAGAATTTCTCCACTTCGGGCAGCCATGCGGCAACCAGTTCCAGAGCCTTGTCACGCTTTTTCCCTGCGTTAAAGGCGTTGATGTCGGATAGGGCAGACACGATTTCTTCATACTGCTTATCAAGCCTGCCGCCTAACTTATAGAGCCATGTGGGGACGTGTTTCCGCTTGGTTTCCATCGAAGACTGACCTCTCTCAAGCTGATTCCAACGTGAGGACATCCGCTCATGGTAGGCGGTCTGCCACTCGGATAATGATTTCTGGTTGCCTAAGATAGCTTTCGCTGACAGCTTATTGTCTGGCGTAATCGGCACAAAGCAGAGGTGCATATGGGGCGTTCTCTCGTCCATATGGACGACAGCGGAGAGGATATTCTGCTTTCCAACACGCTCCGAAATGAAGTCAAGAGCCGTCTGGAAATACGCTTTTTGTTCTTCGGGCGGTAACTGGTTCATAAATTCTGGTGAAGCTGTGATGAGCGTTTCCACCATCATCACGCTGTCTTTCCTTGTCCTGCACCCCGCTTCGGCTACCATGCGGTTAATCTCTTTCTTGTAGGTGTAACTTTGGCGGTCTTACAAGGTGGTAGTTATTTTTAGAGCGTTCCATATCTATATCTGGGTTGCTTTTGTAGGCTTCTTTCTTCCGCTCGTTGTGGCGTTCACAAGCCGCAACGCCGCCCGCTTTTCGTTTCTGGAAACGCAGGATTGCATAAGGCATCATTCATCATCTTCCTTTCTTCGGCGGGTAACTGCCCTTTGGGTGACAGCGGTGACGGTGGTGACAGCGATTTGGGATACCCCCTCGCATGAGCCGTCACCGTCACCCCCCATGACATTCATTTTATCCGAAGCCGCAAGGCGCAGGATAGCAAGGGCGACAGCCCTGCTTTTTCCGAAGCCGGAGTCCGTAGGAGGGCACAGCCCTGGGAGTCCAGAGGGAAGTCTGGCACACGGCGACTTTGCAGGGCAAAGTGTAGTGTGTTACACCCTGTAAACGCAGTCGGAAAAATCGGAGAGATTTTTCTGACCGCAGGGGTGATTTTACACGCCGAAAAGGGCGGGTGAATCCCACGCCTGCACTTTGCGTTTGCGGGGTGTTCTCCCGTAGGGATGACAGCGGCGGGGTATCCTAAAATCACTGTCACCGCCGTCACCGCTGTCACCCGCAGGGCAGAGTCGCCAGCTTTACATGGCTTTAAGCGTCAATGACAGTAACAGGGGGTATCCCAATATCGCTGTCACCGCCGTCACCGCTGTCACCCGCCCTCTTTGCAAGCGAAATCTGCCTGCCGTGTTTTTTGCGGCTGTACTGATAAACGATATGGTTCTCATTTAAAAATGTGGTGCGGTATTCATTGAGCCATTTCGTAATCACCGTGGGTATGGTTTCCGTTTCCCTCATAGCGGCTAACAGCTCCGTTGCCGTGCCTGCCCATTCTTCCTTATCCCTCATAAAATCCACCAACCGAAAAAGGACGTCTGGTATCGTTTCTTTCGCAAGCTGCTCCTGCGTTTTTCTCTCCACAAGTTCCCAACTGCAATCACGGAAACGCAGCGTGTATTCCTGATAGGGCGTGTCCCTGCCCGTCACATACAGCTTGGCGGTGTCAGACGCACGTTTCTCCTTTTCCAGAACAAAGGTAGCGTCCGCACTCCCCGTTAATCCTGTCGTCCCAGACACCTTGTTGAACACGTCGCTGTCATTCTGCTTTCGGATGTGGTGTACGACAATGACCGCCAGAGAGTGCCTGTCGGCAAAGTCTTTGATGAGGGAGATGTCCCCATAGTCGCTTGCATAGGCATTGTCTTTTGAAGCTGTACGGACTTTCTGCAAGGTATCAATGACAATGAGCCTGCTGTCTGGGTAATCTTTCAGATAATCTTCAAGCTGCACGATAAGACCGTCTGACAGCTTGCAGCTTGCCACGGCAAAATGAAGCCGCCTGCTCGCTTCGTCCGTCAAACGAAATAACCTGTCCTGTATGCGGCAGAACGTGTCCTCAAGGCAGAGGTAAAGCACATCGCCCTCCATTGTCGGCATATCCCATAAAGGGATTCCCTGCGACACGCATAAGCATAGCTTCAGCATGAGCCAGCTTTTGCCTATCTTCTGTGAGCCGCAGAACAGCGATAAGCCTGTCGGGATAAGGCTGTCCACCACAAAGGATGGTTTCTCAAGCGGTTCATAAAGGAGCGTTTCGGCGTTGACTGTCTGTAACTTCTGCATGGCTTTCCTCCTTTCGGGCGGTGTCTTTGTTTTCGTTGCACATAGGCGTTGACCTCCTTAAAATAGATTTACTCCCACGAAAAAAGTGAGAGTATGTAATGCCGCCAATCCCACACAAATAAAAAACAGATTTCTTTTTCGGGCGGTGTCGGTCACGGTTGGAGATATTTCTTCAATTTCCGCCTTTACTTTCTCCTTTGCAATCGCAACAGATTTCTGTATTGCCGAAGCGGTGCAATGCTCCATAGCGGCGATTTGGTAAAAATTGAACTCATACTCGTAGTAGAGCAGGAAACGCCGCCTTTGTATCTCTGGAAGGCTCCCAACCGCCTTATAGAGCGTTTCATTCCGTTCTTCCTCAACCATGCGTTCATCAAGGCTCTTAGGCACACGCAACGCCCGTCTGTAAAGGGTTTCGTCCCATACCTCGTTAAACTCCCTGTGCCGCTCGTCCCATTGGAAAAGATTCCTGTTCCGGCAATCTCCTTTGTGGAATACCCCTGCATTTTCAGCAGGACGATTTTCAAGGTACGCCCGTCCACCGTGACTAATACTTGATAGAGATTTTCGCTCTCAATCTCGTCCAGTAACTCCGCAACCGTACCCACTTCCGTCTGCCGCTCCCTGTCTGCCATGTCCTCAAGGTATTCCGCAACGTCATTCGTCCATCGGTAAAACCGCCTGTTGGAATTGAAGTCTGCCCTGTCCGCAATGCGTATCTGCTCAATGGTCGCTTCATCAACGCCGCACTCACGCAGCAGCTTTTCCTCCGCTTCTTTCCAGATACGCCATTTCCTGTCCTCCCGTCCGTGGTTGTATGCCATTCTTTCTTCCTCCAATCAGAATTGATTGAGAGGGCGAGAAAAGCCCCCTCATTTTCCCAAAGGAAAAAACAAGGGGGCTGAACGCCTTAAATTTTAATTTTCTATTATCTTTCTTAGTAACGCTCTGGGTTATGCCTAACCTCGCCCCGACTTCACGCTCGGAAAGTCCGTCAAAAAAAAGATTGCCTGTATCAACTCCTGCTCACTATCCGACAACAAAGGCAGGGCGGCTTTCAGCCTGTCCACCATGACCGCATTGACAACGGTTTCTGCAATGTCCACCGCTTCATCAGTGATAAAGTCCAGAGGATTCCCTCGCTGTCCG
>VOFG01000104.1_pt1 | contig 38001 bp, 68 predicted proteins | sample 5384171 | NCBI WGS metagenome assembly VOFG01 (sample SAMN12384726, study PRJNA508395) | human gut metagenome | isolation source: healthy gut F | host: Homo sapiens
TTAATGCCTGTTTGGCTTTCATGGAAGAATACGTCGATGCATAAGACTTGATCTGTTCATCTTCCTGCAACTGTTCTACCACCTGCTTGTATATCTCTTCTGCCTTTTCCGGCTCGATACTCTCATAATATTCCTTATATGCACTTATATCGGGTGCATTGTCCGAAAAAACAACCTCTTGATAGAATTTTTCTTTTTCTTCTTCAAAAGCGGCTTCGTTTTCTTTATAGTTCTGCAGTTCCTGTGACTGCGCCTCTAAATCTGCCACATGGGCATCCAGGAGTCATCCTTGCTTGCCTTGACATCCGCCAGTTCCTTTTCCAGTTCCTTGATGCGCTTTACCGCATCCTCAACAGAATCATAGGCATAGGCTTCGTCCTCTTTTGCATATTCCTGCACATCCGGCAGGATCTTATTGATCGCAGGTACATCCTTTAGAACCGGATATAAGACGGTCGAGCCAAAACCGCCGACATCCATCTTTACCAGCAATCCCAAGATCAAAAAGCCACAATAATACGATAAAGACAGCCACAACGCCGATCAGGACTTTGCCGCCTAAGGTTTCTTCTTCCTCTTCGCCGTTTTCTTCTTTCTTTTCTTTCTTACGGGCGCGCTTTTGCTTCCTTTGCCGCCTGTCTCTTTGCCTTCTTGTCTTCCTTTTCGTCTGCCATTCTTTTACTCCTGTTCTTCTTTGCTGTGATAGGTGTAACTTACCAGTTCATCCGTCATCTTGCCTTCTTCTGCCGCCAATTCTTCTTTGAAGGCTTCAAATGCTTTTTCCTTGAGGTTTTCATGGGTCTTTCTCTCTTTCATGACCTCATTCAAACGCTTTCTTGCCATCTCCAGATTTCGCTGTGCCGTGTGTACCGCGATCATCTGGTCGCGGATACATGGATTTAACGGAATCGCTTGCGCTTACAGGTCTGGATCTCTACGATGTCAAGTTTTGCACTTGTTAGTTCTTTTTTAATCTGGCTTCATAACCGGCTTTGCGGACAAAAGTTTTTGCAGTTTTCTGTTCCTCCAAAAAGCCTTGCATTGGCGATACCGTAAGCCACTTTTTTCCTGTTCTTCCATCTTTTCTTTGATTTCCAGAATATTCTGCATGCGATATCTGAATTTTGCCATCTGCCGTCACTTCCTATATCTATGCACTCTCGCCGAACATCTGCTCCAGTGCGCCAACTACCTCGTCAAAATCAAACTTATCCTCTGTACTCTGGCAAAGGAAAGCATTGACCTGATCTATCTTTTCGATCGCATAATCGATATTGTTGTTGGATCCTGCCTTGTAAGCCCCGATATTAATCAGATCTTCCGCTTCCTGATAGGTTGCCATGACATTCTTTAATTTGCCCGCCATGGTCTTATGTTCCTTGGTCGCAATCGAACTCATGACACGGGAAATGCTTGCTAAGACATCGATCGCCGGATAATGGTTTTTCTGTGCCAGTTTTCTGGAAAGGACAATATGTCCGTCCAAAATACCACGCGCCGTATCCGTAATCGGTTCATTGAAATCATCGCCGTCAACAAGCACCGTATAAAGACCGGTGATCGATCCCTTTATCGGAATTGCCGGCACGCTCTAAGAGTTTTGGCATCTCCGAATAAACGCTCGGCGGATAACCTCTTGTTACCGGCGGTTCTCCTGCCGCAAGACCGATTTCTCTTTGCGCCATGGAAAAACGGGTCAGCGAATCCATCATCAAAAGGACATCCTTGCCCTGGTCGCGGAAATATTCTGCGATCGCTGTTGCCGTCTTTGCCGCACATTTACGGATGGACGCCGGTTTGTCTGATGTCGCCACCACAACGACACTGCGCTTCATGCCTTCCGATCCCAAGTCCCTCTCGATGAACTCACGTACCTCACGGCCACGCTCGCCGATCAGGGCGTCGCGTGATATCTGCCTTGGTGTTTCGTGCAAACATACCCATCAGGGTAGATTTTCCAACACCGGATCCTGCAAAGATACCGATTCTCTGTCCTTTGCCGACCGTGATCAGTCCGTCCACTGCCTTTACGCCCAGCGGCAATACCTGTGAAATGATCTCACGGTTCATAGGCTCCGGCGGCGTTGCGTCGACCGGATAACGCTGGGGCAGATAGAGGTCCTCTGCATCCGTCGGTCGTCCGATGCCGTCTAGGGTGTGCCCTAGAAGTTCGTCCCCGACCGGAATGGAAAGCGGTGCCTTGGTATTTTCAACAACCGCACCAATACCGATGCCATCGACACTGTCAAAGGGTGTCGAAGCAGAGGCTTAGCACGAAATCAACCACCTGGGCCATGACAGCCTGCGAACGGTCGCCTCCTACAAAAAATACGGCATAGATCGTTCAACAGCATCCGGTCCGACAGACTCAATTGTGAGCCCCACCACTTTCGTGACGCGGCCCAGACAGTCAAAATATGTTTCATTTGTAAGTGCTACATATTTGTTACGATCAATTTCCACCTTATATCTCCATTAACTAAAGGGATTTTTATATCCTTGATCAGATTGCGCATCTGGGTATCCATGCCACAATCAAAAAGTCCACCATCGGTCTCGATCATGCATTGCGTCTCATCCAAAAGCGGATCCTAAGACAATATCTAAAGTCATGTCCTGCCCTACTTTTGCCTGTAACTCCTCTTTATGCGCACGTAAAAATTCCAGATTGGCTTCGCCGACACGGATCATAAACTCCTTACTGCCTTCTATGTTGGCAAGTGCCTGATCGACGGCATGCCAGATGATCTCTTTTTATCTCCAAACTGCACCAGAAAAACTTTTTCTACCCATCACAGACCACATCCACCAACTCGTGCTCCATGTTCTTTTTTTGTTTCTGGTCGTAGTCCGCCTGCAACTGCTCTTTTCTGCCTGCATCCGGCTTTCTAATTCCCGCTGTCTGGCAGCGGCTTCCTGTAAGCCCTGCTCATAGCCCTCTTTTGTCCTTCGGCTTCGGCATGGGACCGCATGGCATCTGCCTGTTCTCCTGCCTCTGCCAGGATAGCATCTGCCTGCTCTCTCGCCTCAGAAAGAATGGCATCCGCCTCTTCTTTTGCCTGTGCGACATAGTCTATCTCCGGCTCCGCTTCCTCTGCCTCCTCCGGCATCTGCTGGCCAAGACATTCTGTATCTTCATCCAGTGACTCCCCGTCCATAGGTACAAAGGCATCCTCAGAATTCCAGTGCCTGCATCTGACGTTTTTTCTTCGCGTCGTCTCTCCTCGATCTTTTCTCCGACCAGTTCATTGGAGTCGATGACGCAGGTCTTTGTTCTTCCTGTGGTGCCATCTGCACACGATATAATATATTAGACAACGAGTTCGTCACCTCCACCTCTGGAGATTACGATCTCAGCAGAATCCTCTAACTTGCGGATAATACCAACGATCTTCTGCTGTGCTTCCTCGACATCCTTCATACGTACAGGTCCCATGAAATCCATATCTTCCTTGATCATGGTAGCCATACGTGAAGAACATATTCTTGAAGATTGCAGCCTGCACTTCTTCGTTGGCACCCTTTAGGGCAACACTCAGATCACTGTTATCCACATCACGCATAACACGCTGAATGGCTCTGTCGTCCAGAAGCAGGATATCTTCGAATACAAACATCTTCTTGCGGATCTCGTCGGCAAGTTCCGGTTCTTCGATCTCGAGGGACTCCATGATACGCTTTTCTGTACCACGGTCTACGGTATTTAAGATTGCTACGATGGCATCCACGCCACGCGATCGTGTAATCCTGATTGATGAGGATGATAACTTTCGCTCCAAGACGCGCTCCACCTCCTTGATGACTTCCGGTGAAGTACGATCCATGGTTGCAATACGTTTTGCCACATCTGCCTGCTTGTCCGGATCCAAAGCACCCAAGATCATGGATGCCTGTCCCGGTGACAGGTAAGATAAGATCATGGCTATGGTCTGTGGATGTTCATCCTGGATAAAGTTGAGCACCTGTGAAGGCTCTGTCTTTCGTATAAACTCAAACGGTCTTACCTGCAAAGAAGCCGTCAACTTGGTGATGACACGTGTTGCCTCATCAGCACCCAGTGCCTTCTCCAAAAGTTCTTTTGCATAACCGATACCACCCTCTGCGATATACTGCTGTGCCAGACACACCTGATAAAATTCGTTGATCACGTCCTCTTTTAATTTTGGAGATACACTCTGTGTATTGGCAATCTCTAAGGTAAGTTCTTCGATTTCATCTTCTTTTAAATGTTTAAAAATGTCCGCAGATTTTCTGGTCCTAATGTGATCAATAAGATTGCCGCTTTTTGCACACCGGATAATTCTTCATTTGCCATAATTAACCCCAATCATCATTTAACCAGTTGCGGAGCAAGGATGCTACCGCCTCCGGATTTTCATCTACAAATTTTTCTATCAGAACTCTCGCCTCAGACTTTTCATTGAAACCGATATCATCCAACTGGTCTTCCCTGTGCCTCCAATAAAGATTCCACGGTAACTTCCTCGGCAAGGGCTTCTTTCCTGCTGTGGGCGCATACTTCTGAATACCACAAAAGCAAGCATTGCAAAGATCAGCACTGCCAAGATGATCGTAAATAATCCGTCCAGTCTCTGCCACTGCCCTCAGAATACTGGAACATCGGGGATCTCATAGGCAACAATGGAAATATTGTCGGTAGAGATACCGGTCGCTTTGGATACCATATCATAAAAATCCTGATCCACATCCGTCTTTACACGGTCAGAATTCTGTGCCACAAATTCATCGAAGGTCATATTATCAAGCGTTCCGTCTGCCTTTAACTTGTCCTCGTTGTAGATCACCCGGTTGGTTGCAACAACAGTCAGGGAAGAATTGTCCAGATCGATCGTTCCGACTGCCTTTTCCGTTGTCGTGATCGTCTCGCTCGGCAGATAGTCCTCTGTAATGTCCGAAGTCGTAGAGGAAGTGATCGTACCGTCTTCAAGACATAGGTCGTATCATCATCATTGGTATCGGTACCCGGTGTACCGCCGGCACCGAGGTCGATTCGGAAGTAGACTCGGTACGGCTGTCCAGATAGCCCTGTGTCTGTCCGTCGTCAACATAGTAATGATAGTCCTCAACCTTTTGTTGATCGAAATTCATATCCAGATTCATACCCACTTCTACATTGTCATAGACATTGGTACCCAAGATAACGCTCTTGACCGCACTTGTCACATTGGCTTCTGCCTTTTTTGCTGGACTGTCAGATTGGAAGATGCCTTTCCGCAGTCGAGATTCATCTCCGCCGGAGAAAAGCGTATTGCCGTCTCCATCAATGATCTCGATATTTTCAGTCGACTTGTTGCCCAAAGCCGTTGCCACATAACGGGCGATACCTGCCGCCTGCTCCTCGCTCATATCATCACCAGTTGCAGATTGATGCTGGCGTATGCCTCCTCATCCTTGGAAAGGATGGTGCCGTCATCTGATGGCAGGGACAAGGTCACATATGCCTTGGATACATTGGAAATGGTCTCCAGATAATCCGCCATCTTTTCCTCTAAATATAACTGGTACTTTTGTTCTTGTCCGCCTCAGTCATTGCTAAAACTTCCATCGATGGCATCACTGATGCTGTAGCCGTCCGATGGGATGTCATTGCTTCCCAGGAGGATGGTCGCATTGGCACGGTCTTCCTGCTTGACCGTGTAGGTAAGACCGTCATCCGAAACTTCATAAGTGATACTGTTACTGTCTAAAAGATCCTTGACAGAAGATGCCTGTTTTTGCCGAATCACAAGTGATCAGATTGACCATGGTCGGTCTTGTCATGACAAATCCCAAGATGGAAAATGCCACGGCAACGACAGCCGCGATACTGATAATCAGCACCTTTTGTCTGGTGCTAAATTCTTCCACCACTCCACTATTCGATTTAATATCTGTTGTATTCTCTCAGGCATGACTTACTTCCTTCTATTCTTTAGATCTGCATATTCATAATCGTATTGTAACCGGAAATGAACTGGTTACGGACCGCAACTGTATATTGCAGTGCCAGATTCGCCTTCCGCTCTGCGATCAAAAGATCGTGCACATTGTCCGATTCTCCCAAAGCAAAGGATACCGCCTCAGCAGAGGCATTGTTCTGTAGACTGTTGGTATCATCCACCATTTTCATGGCATTGCTCAAAATAGTGTCAAAACTGCCGTCCGTAGCCGAAGTCTGGTTTGCCTGCCGGACCGAAGATTGATTGTTGGTTGTCTTGTAAAGCCCGTTTAAAGGCTGCTGCTGATGTAACGTCCATTGTTTTCTCTAATGCATTATGACTGACCGATGTTAAGTCCCGCCTGTACCATAGACTTCATGGCATTAAAAGCGGTCGTGTTTGCCTCATAGGCGCGGCTGCTGTCGATCAGATTGGTCATCTCGGTTACCGTATTGACATTTGGATAAAGAGACATAGCCATTCTCATCCGCATCCGGATGGGACGGATCATACTCCATGGTAAAATCAGTCTCATAATCCTCTGTCACGGAAGCGACCTTGACACCATTGCCCTGAAACTTCTTGGTATCAGATAAGATATCTGAAAACGACGGTGTGATCTCCTTTTCCTGAAAAGTGACGATCTTTACGCCTGCCAACCAAAAGGCGTCCCGTCCTCGGTCCTTGTTGTATTTACATTTGCGATATTCTCTGCGATCGTATCCATACGGAAACGCTGTGCGCTCATGCCGGATGCGCAGATGTCAAATGATTGAAATAATCCCATGGTCTACCTCCTTATGGTGTCTGCATTGCCGTGTTCATGCGGGTAAATTCATTGCTGACCGCAGACGTCAATGTCTGATAGCGTAACTGTTCCGATGCCAGTTCCACATTTTCTGTATCAATATCTACATTGTTGCCATCCAAGCGGTAGGAATAAGACGCATAATCAGTATAAGTCCTGCCTTCCAACTTGTTTAAGGACACATTGTCCACGGCTTTTTGCAGGGTATCATACTTAGAACTTTTTGAGTTCTCTCTTTAAGACATCTTCAAATGCAACATCCTGTCTCTTGTAGCCAGGCGTGTCAACATTAGCGATATTGTTGCCGATCACCGTCTCGCGCGTCCAACTGGCATCTGCTGCCCGATCTAGCACATTGATATAACTAAAGGCATTTGAATTGATCATGCTCCTACCTCCTTTTTGGTACATACTTAGCCTAATCTTATTATATTATAAATTATATCTATGAAAACACAAGTGTTTTTTACATGATATTGTGTCATTTTCTAAAGGCCGACACAAGTATTTGTAAAAAAAAGAAAAGGAACCTACGGTCGTCCATAAGTCCCTTTACTATCATCCATCCTTGTTCTATGCAGTTTAACTATTGCGTCTGACCTTGTCCAACTCATCAAACACAGCATCATTTAATACCTTGATGTAGGTTCCCTTCATACCGGATGACCGGGATTCGATCACGCCGGCGCTCTCAAACTTGCGGAGTGCATTGACAATCACTGATCTTGTGATTCCTACACAATCTGCAATCTTGGAGGCTACCAGGATTCCTTCCTCTCCCTCCAGTTCATCAAAGATATGAATGATGGCTTCCAATTCAGAAAATGAAAGCGTACTGATCGCTGACTTCACGATCTGTATCTTGCGGTTCTCCTCTGCATTCTCTTCATTGACAGACCGCATCATTTCCAGTCCGACAACGGTCGTTCCATACTCGCATAAAATGATATCGTCGATATCATATGGCTTGTCATAACGATATACAAAAAGTGTTCCCAATCGCTCACCCGCAATATCCAGCGGTGCGATGATGGCAGAATAACGATTGATATCTGCCCCCTCAAAGCCCAGAGTCTGTAAGTTGACATTCTCCTTGGTGGATAAGATGCCAAGCAGACGCTCGTTCAACATCGGATCAATAAAACCGCCTACCTCATCAACAATGAGTTCGGTGATGTCCGGTGTAGACTTGCTGTGGCTGACACCTAAGACCTTGCCCTTTTACTGATAACCAGGATACAGGAGTCCAGGATCTCGGTCAGAACCTGACAGATATCGTTAAATACTACTTTTGAGGAATTGTTGTTATGCAATAATTTGCCGATCTTCCTCGTCTTATCTAATAATTGAACGCTCATGTTCTTCCTCCTCGCGCAACATACTACATTTCCTAATAACTAAAGAGATTTTTAGCACAATAGCATAACAATTACAAGAGTATTCTGAAAACTCCATATACTTATACAAATTGTGTCACACGAGAGAATATATTAAATTAAGCCTCGTCTTTATCCGCTGTCTCGACATGCCGACATTCCTCATTGGCACATACGAGTTTGCTGCCCCTTTGCGTACCATATAGGAACCGCACTGCGGACATGGCTTTGCCACCGGACGTGCCCATGACATGAAATCACAGTTTGGATTGTCCTCACATCCGTAAAATCTTCTTCCCTTTTTGGACTTTTTCATAACGATGTCTTTGCCACACTTCGGACATGCCACACCGATCTTTTCCAGATACGGCTTGGTATTGCGGCAATCCGGGGAATCCCGGGCAGGCTAAGAACTTGCCATGCGGTCCGTATTTTACAACCATATTTCTGCCACATTCCTCGCAGACAACATCCGTTACTTCATCCTCGATCTTGACCTTTTGTAACTGGCTTTTCCGCGATCTCAACAGCCTTCCTCCGATCCGGATAGAAGTTGCCTGATGACTGACTTCCAGTTGACAGTTCCCTCTTCTACCTCATCCAAAAGTCCTTCCATATTGGCGGTAAAGTGTTCATCCACGATGGATGGGAAAGATTCTTTCATAATGCCGTTGACCACTTCACCAAGTTCTGTCACAAAGATATTCTTTGCTTCCTTTGTGATATAGCGACGCTTCAAAAGGGTCGAAACGATCGGCGAATAAGTACTTGGTCGTCCAATGCCGAGTTCCTCTAAGGTGTGTACCAGCGATGCCTCTGTAAAATGTGGTGCCGGCTGGGTAAAATGCTGCTTTTCTTCAAAGGACGAAAATCCCAATTTTGTATCTTCATGTAATCCGTGCGCACTGAGTTTCTTGTCGTCCTTCTCCTCATCGGAAGCCGTATATACTAACATAAAGCCGTCAAAAACGCGCTTGAATCTGCTACGGTAAAACGATAATCGCCTGCTGCGATCTTTACATTGACAGTCTCATAGACAGCACTGCTCATCTGGCTTGCCACAAAACGCTTCCAGATCAACTGGTAGACGGAACTGGTCTCTGGATAAGGAGTCCTGATCTCGGACGGCAGTCTTGTGATATCGGAAGGACGGATCGCCCTCATGGGCATCCTGTACTTTGGTCCTGTTTGCCTTTGCCTTGGCAGCCCCTTCCTGCAAATAATCCTCTCCATAATTCTGTGAGATAAAGTCAACCGCTGCGCTCTTTGCCTCATCCGATACACGGGTGGAATCCGTACGCAGATAGTGATCAGACCAACTGTGCCGTTGCCCTTGACGTCCACACCTTCGTACATAACTGCTGGGCGATGCGCATGGTCTTCTGGATAGAAAAGTTCAGTGCCTTGGAAGCCTCCTGCTGTAAGGTAGAGGTCGTAAATGGCAGAGGTGCCTTTTTTCTCTCGCTTGCCCATCTTTACAGACTCTACCCGGTAACTTGCCGACTGCAGTTGGTCCACGATCTTGTCTAAGGACGCCTTGTCGCCGATATCCAGTTTGCCATTCTTGTCGCCATAGAACTTTGCCACAAATTGCTTCTTGGCATCCAGATTATCCAAAAACGACATCTAAGGTATAATACTCCTGTGGGATAAATGCCTCGATCTCCGCCTCACGGTCGCAGATAATACGCAGTGCTACCGACTGCACACGTCCGGCTGAAAGCCCTTTGACCTTTGCCCAAAGCAGGGACTGATCTTGTAGCCCACCATACGGTCTAACATTCTTCTTGCCTGCTGTGCATCCACCAGATTCATATCGATCTGACGCGGATTCTTCAAAGAATTTTTGACCGCCGTCTTTGTGATCTCATTAAAGGTGATACGCTCTACATCTTTGCCCCTCTAATTTCAAGGCTTTTGTCAAGTGCCATGAAATTGCTTCTCCCTCACGATCCGGGTCAGTTGCCAGATAGATGCGGTCTGCTTTTTTGCTTCTTTTCTAAGTCCCAAAGTTCCCCTTTTCCTCGGATCGTGATATATTTTGGTTCATAGTCATTGGACGGGTCAAAGCCCAGTTGTGACTTTGGAAAGATCTCTGACATGTCCATTGGATGCCATGACCTCATAATTTTTCCCCAAAAAAATTTCTTGATGGTTTTTACTTTTTGCCGGTGATTCCACGATCACAAGATATTTTGCCATTACTCTCTCCTTATATGTAATCCGCTATCGTAAGCGGACGTATTGATTCTTAAAACATTCCTGTAACATCTTCTTGTCACACAAGCGCATGATGACAGACAATAGATACAGGAGTTCCAATCCACTCTCCGCAAGCACCGTCTCAATGCTTTTGGGATAGAAATCAAAGCAACTATACACCAACAATTCATCTTTTTCAAGGATAATTTCATTTGCCTCAAAGGCATTGCCACAGGTCGATCGCTAAAATGTGACTCCTCGATTTCCTCAATAAAGCCACTCAGCGAGGTGATGATCCCCGCTCCCCTGTGCGATCAGACGGTTGCATCCAGCACTCATGACATCCGTGATCCGCCGGGGGATCACATAGATATCCTTTCCCTGTTCCAAGGCAAAATCCGTCGTGATCAAAGACCCGCTCTTTTTCCTTTGCCTCTACAACGACCACATATTTTGCGATTCCACTGATCAGGCGGTTGCGCGGCGGGGAACTGCTTGGCGATCGGCTGGCTGCCCATGGCATATTCCGACAAAAGGCAGCCGTTTTCCATGATGCGTCCATACAGGCTTCTGTTTTCTGTCGGATAACACACATCCACGCCACAGCCGAAGACCGCCATGGTCTTTTGTCCCGCCTGCAGACAGCCCTCATGGGCATAGGCATCAATCCCTCTTGCCATACCGCTGATCACCACATAGCCCCTGCTTTCCCAAAAGATACGCCAGTTCCTGCGCCATCTTTTGCCATAGGCACTACAACGTCTGGCACCGACGATGGCAACGATCTTTTTGTCTGCGGGATCGTCCCTTGACATACATGCCATAGGGCGCATCAAAGACCTCTTTTTAAATAGTAGGGATATTCCGTGTCCTCAAGTGTCACAAAAGATGCCCCTGTCTGTAAAATGTCTGATATGCCGTGTCAAGATCGCCTTTTCCTTTCCCTTAAAAAAGATGTCCGCCTGCCTGGCGTCTAAAAGTCCGTCCTGGCGCAGGCATTTTTCGGACAGATCATATATGGCATGTGCACTCTTGTATCTTTCTAATAGGTTGCGCTTTGTCCGGTTGCTCAAGCCCTGCAGACACATCCACCAATATTTATATTTCATATCCCACTCTCCCAATAATTCTTTTGAATTCCACGATAACAGACCGCCTCCTGCAAATGGCTGACCGTGATCTTTCTCACTGCCCTCCATATCCGCTATAGTCCTTGCGACACGCAGAAGTTTGTGATAGGTTCTTGCCGTTAATGCCAATTGCTCAAAGACAAGTTCCATATAGGCTTCCTCCTCCGTGCCCAGTGCACAATACTCCTCCATCTTTTCTGCCGGGATCTGGCTGTTGAAACGGATGGCTGTCCCCTGCAAAACGTTCTCTTTGTAAGGCATGAATCCGACAGACCCTCTGGCGTATGGCAGCGGAAGACTCCTCACTATGATCGCTTTTTGCAGATCGTGAAAACCGACGCGCCGCCGCCTCCACGCACATGATCGATGCGGTCTAAGAGGGGCTGGCTGAGTTTGCTATGGTAGCGCAACAAAAGATTGTCTGGAGCAATGACATTTTGCCAGATGGATAATAACCCGCAGTTGCAGGGGTTCATGGCTGCCACAAGGACAAAATCCGCTGGAAAGCAATAATTTCCGCTGACGCGCGCCACACATACCTGCTTGTCCTCCAGCGGCTGACGCAAGACTTCCAGCGTACTCTTTTTAAACTCTGTTAATTCATCTAAAAAGGACACCGCCATGCGCTAAAGAGATCTCCCCGGATGCACCATACTGCCGCCACCGATCAGCCCCTGTTCCGTGATCGTATGATGGGGACTGCGGAAAGGGCGTTTTGTATCAGGCGATCCATCCCCTTTAGGGCACCCACACACTGTAGATCTTGGATACTTCTAATTGTTCTTCCTGACTCATGGGTGGCAGGATGGTCGGGATGCATTTGGCGATCGTGGTCTTGCCTGCCCCCGGCGGTCCTACCATAAGCATATTGTGCATACCGGAAATGGCAACCTCGCAGGCTCTTTTTTTAAGAGTCTCTGCCCATGGATCTGGGCAAAATCATAGGCCTTTTCCATAGTCTCTTTCTTGATCTCTTCCTTATTTTCTTCCTTATCTACGCTAACCTCTGCATCCCCACGCAGACAGGCTAATACCTCCTGCAAATGGGACAGACCAATCACCTGCATGCCCGGCACCAAGGATGCCTCCTTGACATTTTCTTTGGCAACGATACAGGTCTTTAAGCCTGCCTCCTTGGCACAGATGACCATGGGAAGAACTCCATTTATCCCAATGATTCTCCCTTCCAAGGAGATCTCCCCAAAAAACATATCCTCTAATATGTCCGTCGGAAATACCTCCATGGCAGCCAGCACCGCAACGGCAACCGGCAGATCAAATCCGGATCCAGACTTTCTTATATTTGCCGGTGCCAGGTTGACCGTGATCCGCTTAATGGGCAGTTCGTATTGACAATTTTTCAGGGCGGTGCGCACGCTCCTTGGACTCACGAACTTCTGACGCTAAAAGCCCCACCATTTCAAACATGGGCATACCATTGCTGATATCCGCCTCCACTGACACCAGACAGGCATCAATGCCGGACAAAACAGCCGTATGAACTACACTATACATAGACTCCTCCCTTTGTATTCTTCTCACTTGGAAAAACACCGCGAATCACGGTATAACGAAAAAGATGAAATTATCATAACATAAATTTCACCTTTTCAAGAAATAATTATGAATTTTTCAAAAGAGCCCCGCGTAATTTTTCCAAGGCTCTTTTTCTATCCTCGATACATAAGAACGGAAATCCCTAACTGTCCAGCGATCTCTTTTGCGTCGCCGCACTTAGTCTGCCAATGCCATAGCGCTTGCAGATGATCTCCTGTTCTCTGGCGTTTAAGACCTGTGGCAGGATGTCACGCAGGCGAAGCAGATCATTTTGCTGATCCATCATGGCTGCGATATCCATAGGCTCCTGCTCTAAGACATCATACAAACTGATCTGGTTGCCTTCCTTATCGCTTCCGATCGGTTCAAAGAGGGAAACATCCTTTGCCTGTTTCTTACGCCCGCGGAAATACATCAGCAACTCATTATCGATGCACCTTGCTGCATAGGTGACCAGTTTGTATCCCTTGGTCCCATCGTAGGTATCGACTGCTTTCAACAGTCCGATCGTCCCAATGGATACCAGATCCCGGGATCTTCGCCCGAACCATAGTATTTCTTAGCGACATGTGCGACCAAACGCATATTGTGCTCAATCAGACTGGACTTTGCCATCAGATCTCCATCCGCCATCTGTCGCAAAAGTTTTGCTTCCTCTTCTGTGCTCAGGGGGATAAAAATGTTTTCATGTCGCCTCAGAAAATCATTTTTATATTGTATGTGCGCATCCCTCTGCAAGTGCCTTTCCACTCCAAAATTTAGCGGATCAATCCGGTTAAGCCAATCTTTTATGCACCTTGCGCAAGGTCTTATTGGCAAAATATGCTGCTTTCGCATCATTTTCCTTGATACAGCCGTCAATGTAAGCCTTATCCTTTAAGAGTTCCTCATAACGCTTTTGCAGTGGTGCCAATTCATCTGCAACCGTCTCACCGACTGCCAGTTTGAAGTCTCCATAACCTTTTCCGGAAAATTCTGCACTGACCTCGTCATAGGTCTTTCCGGTAATGCAGCCGTAGCATCTCCATCAGGTTGCTGATGCCCGGCTTGTCCTCTCCATAGCGGACTTCTGCCTCTGAATCAGTCACGGCACGTTTGAACTTTCGGATAATGGTGTCCTTGTCGTCCAAAAGCAGAATAGTCGCATTGACATTTTCATCGGATTTTGACATCTTCTTGGTCGGATCCTGCAAACTCATGACCTTGGCACTGTTCTGTCCAAAATATGCCTCAGGAATGGTAAATATCTCACCATATAAATTATTGAAACGTTCTGCAATATCCCTGGTGATTTCCAGATGCTGTTTCTGATCAACACCGACCGGTACAACATCTGCCTGATACAAAAGGATATCTGCTGCCATCAGTACCGGATAGGTATAAAGTCCGGCATTGATGTTGTCCGCATGTTTGGCTGCCTTATCCTTAAACTGGGTCATACGGTTCAACTCGCCCATATAGGTAAAGCAGTCCAGAACCCATGCCAACTGTGCATGTGCCGGCACATGGGACTGATAATAGATGCAGTTCTTCTCCGGGTCAAGACCATTTGCCACATAAAGGGCATATAATTTTCTGGCATTCTGACGAAATTCTGTCGGATTCTGACGTACCGTCAAAGAATGCAGATCCATGACACCATAAAACATTCGTACTCATCGCAAAGGCTGACCCAGTTCTTGAGTGCTCCCAAGTAGTTGCCCAAAGTCAGAGTTCCTGTTGCCTGCATTCCACTGTATAATACCTTTTTCTCTTTTCCATTTTGTCCTTCCTCTCTTTTCTATAAGATCTATGCATTATGCAAAACTTGATGTCTCACATAAGAAAATGTTTCTTCCTCGCCCTTTTCTGCTAGCATGACAAGCAGTTTTTCCAATAAATCCGCCGTCTTTGGATGCATGATGTATTTATGGCATCCCTTCTTATAATACTCCAGTGCACTGGCATCCGTATAGGCATCTTTCATATAATTGCGGCTGGCAGCAATCCGGTCGACAAACATCTCAACGACATACTGTGTCGGCATTTCCATACCGACCATGCCTTCCCCGGGATTTAGGCTATAGTCGATCCAGTATTCAAAATGATGTTTGTTGCGTCCTTGTGATGCAGCCATGCCATAGATACGCCTGTGGCTTCCCCGCCTGCATTGTTGGGACTGCGGTCGCCCTGATAGTAGCGGCAGCCGACTAAAAACTCGACCGGAGCATACTTGGACAGATCATGCAAAAGACCCTGTTTATATAAACCTAATTTAAAACAATAGCCCATGACCAGATGTCTGTGATGGGGCGATCGTCTTAAAGTGCTCTAACGCTTTCATTATACTCCTTTCCCTGCTCCGCGCAAGAAATCAAAATACTGATGGATTGCGGTGCCACCTCCACATGTCCCTGCTCCTCTAAAGCGACCGGCTCAAAGGTCTGCCCTATATGATCAGCCGTATTCATGACCTGCATCCAGCGTTTTTTCCTGCGACAGTCGCGGCAGGGCGATCCTTGCCCTTTCATAATGAAAATTATATGCCACATAGACATCTTCTGCTTCCCTGCATAGGCTCCGGCATAAAGGATGCCAATGGCTTTTTGCTCATCCCCAACCTGCATGAGCCATGGTTCTGCACCATGATAAGACAGATCCGGCATGCCCAGATGCTTGTAATCGTTAAAACACATGGCATTTTCCTGTCGCAGCACGCGGTGTTCTTTTCGGAAAGCGATCAGATTTTTTACAAAATGCCTAACGCCTTGGCATCCGAAGACCGGTTCTGATACTGTACCCAGCCAATGCGATTGTCCTGACAATAAGGATTGTTATTGCCCTCCTGGGAATTGAGGCACTCATCCCCGCCCACAAGAAGCGGTACTGCCTGTGATAAAAAGGTCATACATAATCCGTTTTTGACCTGTTGGAAGCGCATCTTCTGGATCTGTTTGTTCTTGGTCGCACCCTCTGCGCCGTAATTAAAACTACAATTAAAATTGTTGCCGTCTCGGTTTTCCTCGCCGTTGTCCCGGTTGTGCTTTTCCCCATAACTGTAGGAATCCAGCAGGGTAAAACCTGTCGTATTCGCCATATAATTGACAAATCCATAGGAGACATTCTGTCTGCGCAAATAATTGGTAAACTGCACCATAGACCCTGCATGTGATTTTGTAATTGACGGCCTACATATTGAAAAAATCATCTTTATACAAAAAGATGTGTTTTTTGTTCCTGCAAGATCTCCTCCGGCAGGTTTTCGCAAAAGATCTTGGTATGACGGAAACGATATGGGATCCTGCGATCCGCTTCGATCGGGATATTACAGCCCAGCAGGTGGAAACCATCCACGCCATAATATCTTACCCAATACCAGAGACAATCCAGCATCATGTCCTGGGGAACCTCTGATGCAAATGCCATTTCCAGAATCACTTCCATGCCCGCTTCGTGGATCTTTGGATCATAACCCGGCACCGCTCTACGGCATGTCGGCCGCCAAAATAGGATGCCTTTGGTGCAAAATAATAAGCATTGCCATAGCCCCAGTAATTGGTCTTATTCAATGTCTGCCACCGGGTGTGGCTGATTCCCTTTTCGTCCAGAAGCGTTTCTTTTCACAAAAGACTTCTTCAAATTCGTAGATGGGCTGAAATTTATGGATGTCACTCCAAGTCTCTGCAGATAAGGAAGTCCGGCGATCAGTCCGGCATCATTGCCCTTTCGGATGCCTTATAGCCATGCTGCATGGTAAAGCCACGCATATGTAACTTATACATGACCATATCCCCGCCTCAATAAAATGCCGGGGTGCTGCAATCTCCTGCCCACCGGATACAAAGCCGCCATATAGACCGTCATCTGCTCCGATGCGCGATGCATCCTTCCACTTTTCACGCCCTACAATGCTTCTGGCATAGGCATCAACAAAAAGTGCTCCCCACACCGGATCCGATAACAGCAGCGTTCCCAATGCTTACCCAAGATCTCTACCGAATAGACCTGTCCGATCCGATATGCCTCGGACAAATCTATTGTTTGGATCAGTTTCTTGGATCTACGGTCATACAAACAGATGGCGCAAGGCTGGTCCTCTCTTACAAAAAAGGTAAACATCATGCCGTCTGCTGTTTTTTTTTGTACCATAACTTTCAAAATCTCCGATTCTTATTTTCATATGCCCCTTCTTACGCTTGCTTAAAACTCTCAAAAATCTCTATTCATTATACTTGAAATGTTGCTTTTTTCCAAATCCTTTCGTATAATCTTGTTTGTTTCTATAAGATATCATACAAAAAACAAGAAAAGGAGACGGTTATGGCAAAAAGACGAAGTTTTTCCGGTAGATGAAAATGATGATGATGTGGTAGTGACCATCGAAATGGATGACGGTTCTGAGGTGACCTGTGAGATCCTGACCATCTTTGATGTCAAGGATCAGGATTACATCGCCCTTCTTCCTTATGAGGAAAACGGCAAGGAAGTCACAGACGATACTGTTTATATCTATCGTTATCACGAAGCAGAAGATGGTACACCTGCCTTAGAAAATATCCAATCTGATGAGGAGTACGAGGCTGTGGAAGAACGCTTCGACGAACTCTTAGATGAGGCTGAATTTGATGACATGGACTAAGTTATGTCTGCACCTTTTCTATTTCCTTTAGGAAACGGAAGGGTGCATTTTTTGCCCTGTTCCTGCCGGATGGCAAGCAGATAGAGGTTTTCTTTTGCCCGGGTCATCCCCACATAAAAAGTCTGCGCTCCTCCTCGATCTTTTCCCTGCTATCCGCCTTTTTGGACGGCAGGATGGTCTCGTTGCAATCTAAAATAAAAACTGTATCAAACTCTAAGCCCTTGGCTCCGTGCAGGGTGTATAGTCCTACCTTTCCCTCTTTATCCAGAGATTTCTCCTGATTGATGCGGTCTATGGCATCTCTTTTTATCTCCCACTGCTCTATGATCTGCCCGGTCGTTTTCGCATTTTTGCTGTCTCTTTTAATAGTCCAATGCTCTCCTGCCACTTTGGTATTCCGCATCATCCCTCGCCTGCTTTTTAAGAAAAGCCTCATAGCCCAGCCTTTTTGCAGATGAAGGTGATCGCCGCCGGACCGGACAGGCTGCGCAGAAAGTTGATGTCCCCTTCCAGTTTTTCTATTGTCCTCTGCATTCCGGGCTGATCCTGATAAAAATGCTTCCATGCCTCAAAGGTCGTCCATTCCCCGCATCACGCTTGCCGCTGTAAAAAACGATCCGGCCGATTCATGATGCGGAACAGATCCGGGCGGTGCAAAAGCGGGGAGCCCAAACGCAGATAGGCGATCAAGTCTAACATAACAAAGTGCTTGTAGGGATTTGGCACAGCATCCTTGACATAAAAAGGAATCTTTTCATCCTGCAATGCCTCGATGACGGATCCAATCTGGGCGTGATTGCGATATAAGACCGCCATATCTTCCCAGTTTTTCCCTCCTGTTCTCTGCTGCTTTAGTATTTGCATCAGATATGCGGTCTCCGCCTTTTTATCCGCAAGCGACACGACCTCTAAATTGCCCTTCCCTCCTTCTGTCCCCGGATCTCTTTTTGTAAAACGTATTTCATTGTGGGAGATCAGGGCAAGGGATGCCTGTAAGATTCGGGCTTTGCACCGGTAATTATCCTGTAATTGTAAAGATCTTTACCCCCGGATAATAGTTTTCAAAAGAAAACATGAGATCCGGTCTGGCACCGCGAAATCCATAAATGGACTGGTCATCATCCCCGACAGCAAAAAGGTTGTTGTCCGGCAGTGCTAAAGACGGATGATCTCAAATTGCAGGGCATTCATATCCTGCACTTCATCCAGCAAAAAGATAGGAAAAACGCTTCTGCCATTTGGAAAGGAAAGATGGATCTTTTGTAAAGAAGTTCCTGGTCTTTACCAAAAAGATCATCATAATCCAAAAGGTGATAAACCTCTTTTCTCGCTTCATAATGTTCATACAATTTTATGATCTTTCATTGGGAAAATAAGGGGATGCATACTCGGCTAAGGCGACCATGGTATTTTTGATATAGGAGATCTCTCCTGTTCCATATGCAAAAGATCGTCTTCTGCACAGGACATCTTCACCACATAAGCCGTCTCTTTTAAGATTGCCTGCTTGCTCTTATGATCCAGCAGGCGATATGTCCGAAAGCCCGGTTCCCCGCCTGAGCATGCCGTAAAAAACAGAATGGAACGTTCCAAAGACGACCGGGTACTTCTGCCCCATCAGTCCTATGAAACGTTCCTTCATTTCCAGTGCTGCGGCCTTGGTAAAGTGATCACAAGGATCTGTTCCGGTGGAACGCCTCCTTTTTGTAATAAGATGTTGGATACGTCTGGTAAGCACATAGGTCTTGCCACTGCCCGGACCGGCCAGGGTCAGACAGGGACCGCTACCATGACATACTGCTTCCTCTTGCGATGGACTCAGCATATAGACTCCTTACTACTCTTCTTTACTTTTCCTCAGACCTTATATAGATTTTAGATTTCTCTCTGCAACTTTTCGATCGCTACACGGATCCTTGCTAATGATTCCTCTTGCCGATGACTTCCATGATCTCGGTTGCGCCACCCGGAGTCATCTGTTTGCCGGAAACCGCTGTACGGATCGGCCATAATACATAACCATTTTTGTAGCCCTTCTCCGCTACGAAATCACGGATGCATGCATAGATTGCATCATTGGAATAATCATCCAATGCTTCCAATACCGGAAGGATCTCCTGCAAGACCGTAAGGGAAGATTCCGGGCTTGTCTTCATTTTCTTGTGAGCGTACATGGAAATATCGTATTCCGGTACTGCCTCAAAGAAATCGATATGATCTGCGATATCCGGGAATACCTCGATCCTTGTCTTTACCATGGCTGCGATCTTCAAGATCATAGTCTTTGGTGATGACCTGACGGATATACGGCTCAGCCATCTCGTAGAACTTGTCAAAATCCATGGCTTTCAAATACTCGCCATTCATCCAGCGCAGTTTTACCGTATCAAAAACAGCCGGGGACTTGCTCATATGGTGATAATCAAATACCTTTTACCAGTTCCTCTAAAGAGAAAATCTCCTGATTGTCTACCGGGCTCCAGCCCAAAAGTGCCACAAAGTTGATGATGGCTTCGGTCAAAATCCCTGGTCTAAAAGATCCTCATAAGAAGAATGACCGCTTCGCTTGCTGAGTTTCTGATGTTCCTCATTGGTGATCAGCGGACAGTGCACATAGATTGGCACTTCCCAGCCAAATGCCTCATACAGACGATTGTACTTCGGGGAAGAGGAAAGATACTCGTTTCCACGGACAACATGGGTAATTCCCATCAGATGATCGTCTACCACATTTGCAAAATTGTAGGTTGGATAGCCGTCCGACTTGATCAGGATCATGTCGTCCAATTCTGCATTGTCTACGGTAATGTCACCATAGATCTCATCTTCAAAAGTGGTTGTGCCTGTTCTCGGGTTGTTCTGACGGATGACATATGGCTTACCGGCAGCCAGATTGGCCTCGATCTCTTCCTTTGATAATGACAGGCAATGCTTGTCATAAATGGAGATCTCTTTTGCCGGCAACCGTCTGCTTTAAACTGTCTAATCTCTCCTGATTGCAGAAACAATAATAGGCCTCTCCTTTATCGATCAGCTCTTTGGCATACTTTAAATAAATACCCTGTGCCTGACGTTCGCTCTGGACATATGGTCCAACGCCGCCATCCTTGTCCGGCCCCTCGTCATGGATCAGTCCGGTACTTTTCAAGGTACGATAGATGATATCTACCGCTCCCTCTACATATCTCTCCTGATCGGTATCCTCAATACGAAGCATAAAGTCTCCGCCCTCATGCTTTGCGATCGAAATATGCATATAATGCGGTACGAAGATTGCCCACATGCATCCTTCCGGTCGGACTTGGTGCAAATCTTGTTCTTACTTTACTCATTTTAAAACCTTCCTCATCTAACAATTTCTATCTAATACATCATAGGAAAGTTGGCAGGTTTTGTCAAACAGGAGATGGCAAAACCTGCAATTTATTTTATCCGATCTGCACTTGGATCTCTGCGCTGAAATCTCCTCCGATACTTTCTGTCCATCTTTATAACTGATCGCTGTGAGTATTCCCGGATGGTATGGGAGTTCAAACAATACAGCATTTGGCATTTTCTGACTGCGTGTTACGCCATCGACTCTTTTTCGGGCAACCGCTTGTCCATTACATACCAGTTCTACTTCCTCTGCTTGGGAAAATACCAGCACCTCTACCATCTGCCCTTCTCTTACATCAATCTAGCACCTTTTCTTAATTATTTCATATGCTAAAGAATGAATCATGCAGAAAGGATTTTGCGAATGAAGCAAAGACAAAATCAAGATCATCCCTCCTGCCGTGCAAAGATGCATCCCGGCAGTCTGGAGAACTTCGCTGTTGCCATGGGCTACGTTCCCTGGCAATATCTGTCCAACTTGTACGAACCAGATAAGGCACTGAAGGTCGGTACCATCTTTCCGGAACTCAACAAACCATTTGACGGAAGGAGAATACGCTCATGATGCAAAATCGCAGTCAGGAACAACTGCTCTATTGGATCGACATGGTCAGCATGATGCTCGTGGATCTGACCGAGTATTTAGATACGCATCCTTTCGACGAGGCGGCAATGGATCATTTTAACCATTACCAGTCTCTCTATCAAAAAGGCCCTAAAAGAATACGCTGAGGTCTACGAGCCACTGACACTGGCTACAGCACATCCGGAGAATATGTGGACTTGGGGACTGTCAAAAAATCCATGGGAAAGGAGTGCCAACTAATGTTTCAATACGAGAAAAGATTACAATATCCCATTCATATCAAGCAGACAAACGCAAGAGGCTGCCGCCATCATCATCAGCCAGTATGGTGGTCCCGACGGCGAACTCGGAGCCTCCCTCCGTTATCTGTCCCAGCGATATACCATGCCTTATCGTGAGGTTGCGGGGCTTTTGACTGATATCGCGGTAGAAGAACTCGGCCATCTGGAAATGGTCTCCACCATCGTCTACCAGTTGACTGACGGTCTGTCCCCGGAGGAGATCAAGGCCAGCGGTTATGATAAATACTTTGTAGACCATACCTTAGGTGTCTATCCGCAGGCTGCCTCCGGCACACCATTTTCCGCAGATACCTTCCAATCGACCGGCGATACCATTGCCGATCTATACGAAGACATGGCGGCGGAGCAAAAAGCCCGCACCACCTATGATAATATTCTTCGTATGGTAAAAGATCCCGATATTGTAGATCCGATCCGCTTCCTGCGTGCCCGTGAGATCGTTCATTTCCAGCGTTTCGGTGAAGCCATGCGCATCGTCTGCGATCATCTGGACCAAAAAACTACTATATGTTCAATCCGTCTTTCGACTCTTAATTGGTCTTGGCATCCTGTGGAGGCTGCATATTGCCGCCTCCTGGGCAGGACCGCCCTGTCCCCATCTGTGGCATATCGCCATTCTGGCTCATATCACCCTGTGGTCCGCCACCCATATCGCCGTTCATATCCTGTCCGTCCATAGGTCCGCCGCCCATGGTACCAACGCTTCCTCCGGCAGAGATCACCATAGAATCTACCGTAAAGGTCTGGTCTTCTGTGCCGTCCACAGTCACAGTGTAAGTCTCTCCACTGGTCCATGCCATATTTTGAAAATGATGTATTGTAAATGCCATATTTGGATAAAAGATCCACGAACCATTTTGGCATGGCATCTGAGATCTTTACTTCCATCAGATAATAGCCCGGTGCCAGCCTGTCATAAGCGATATAGCGCTTTGGTCGGATCCCATAATGGGTAAAAAGTAATCCACTTCCCGATAGATCGACCGGTTTCTTTTGGCGCATCTCCTTCTTCCAGATACTTTTGGCTTCTTCCCTAGATAAGGGGATCCGTCTTTTATTGACCAGTCCGTTATATTTTTCTTGATCTCAAAAAATAGGTAGAATCCTCTGCCATATAGACATCCAATTCCTTTTAAAGACCTCATAGGTCTTTTTGATCCAGCAGATATTTCTTTTCGTAACGGTTAAAGACTTTTTGGATCATATGCCCTACCTCCTTATCTGCTTTTATTCTAAAAAAGGCAAAGTGATGACTATGTGAAGATGACCTGAAAACTAAAAGAAGTCTTACGACAACAGGTTTTCTGCTGTCATAAGACTTCTCATTTTCTGCTATTTTTCTACATCTGATAAAATTCAGATTTTCACGGAGTTCCGGTGTGATCGTACCACCCTCGCGTTTATACTTTTCATATAAGCCTTGCAGGCGTTTGTAATTTCTGGCATTGTTTGTTTCCAATTTACCTATCGCATCCGCAAACATAGGATTGGTCTTTAGGTCTGCACGATATGCCTTGGAAAACGGACAATAGGTAAACATGATCTGGCGCACATAACGGTTTAGACGGAAGCCGCCCTTTGCCTCATATTTGATCCAGTTCTGATAATCCTTGACAAAGATCTCCCGGAAATTGTTCTTTTGCCCTGGCCAAAGCCCCTCGATCTGGTCTTTGGTCTCTGCGGACAATTCCGGTTCTTGCGGTAGAACTGCAGATAATCATAGTAATCGCTTGTCAGCGACCGTTCGCGGATATCATTCCAGCGCACACCCTGGATCTTTCGGCACATCTCCCAGCGGTATCTGCCACAATTTTCTAAGATAGCCTCCTGTAGATCCACTGCGGTAAAGATCGGTATCATAAAGCGCGCCGGTGTATCGTTCCTGACACTTGCCGTCTCCTGCCACATCATGGCTCTGGTGCCGGCATTTGGCATGAGGATGACATCCGGCAGGATCTCCTCCATGACCATCTCATTTTTGATGAGATCACTTGTCCCGGTCCTTGGCAGCATCGGACGGTAAAGAGGGAATAATCTATCTTTCGTACCGTGTTAAAGGCATCCTCGATCCGATCTGCCGTCACGACCATTTTATCTAATTGTTAAAGAGATCTTTTTCGCAAAGAACCGGTGAGAACATGGTGATATTACCATAGGTCACACGGTTGACGGATGTAAACATATTTTCCAGTTCATAGCGTGCCTTTGCCTTTTGATCCTGCTTTCTCCTTGCCACTTCCTCTTTTTGTCCACTCGCCCCGGCGCAGACCATCATTGAGATAAGCCGTATAGTCCATATCAAACTCGTTCTTGGACGGCTCCTTTTCTCCCTCGTAGACTGCCCGCAGCCAACGGAAAATGGTAAAGACATGGTCGGAAGCACACATATCCAGATGGGCTGACAACTGGTAAAGTTCGCTGGTCTTGTCCTCGCCTAAAAAGCCCCCGATCAATATAGGCAAAATTGAAAAACATCTCCATGACCGGCGTGATCTTTTTCCTGCCCTCCACTGCCTGTAAAAAGCAGTCCCAGTACAGTTCATAAAAGACTTTTCCCACCTGCTTGCGCAGACGATAGGCTGCCTCATCCTTATTGTCTGCATCTTTGACTTTTCGTATGCCACAAAGAGTTCCTGCATTTCCTGATACTTGTCTCCCTCGTATCCGGCAAACTGCAAGATATACCCAGATCTGTCTTGCACTCCTGGTCCACAGCCGTCTCTTTTTCTGTATTGGACGCATATTCTTTTGCGCAGGAAACCAGCAGTTCCTCCTGAAAAATGCCCAGTTCCTTGGCATAGCCCAACTGCTTTTCGATCAGTTTCTTGATCTCACCATCATCCCCGCCTCTTGCCTTTACTCCGCTTTGCAGTAAAAGGGAAGCATGAAAAAAGATCGCTTCGTACTTGACTAAAGAGAGCATCCCGGTTGTTGCGCAGATAATTTGTCATCTCCCGGATACCTCTGGCGATTCGATGCATCTGGGCGGATGCCTCCATGATCGAGCCAATGCAGAGGTCCTCGTCCGTCTCCATAAGGTTCAGATATGCATCCAGTGCCCCCACGGATGGGGCTGTTGCTATTGTTGATCTCCCAGTTTTCTGCCTTATGCTGCATCTCCAGTGGCGTGATATTTGCCACATCCAGAGATTGCTTTTGCCTCGACCTTACTGCGGGCACACAAATAAACATACTCCTCATACAAAGTATCCGAAAGATTTTGAAACTGCCGGACCTTGTGATACATGTCCGCATAGGCACAGAACAACTGATGTCTTTGCAAGAGGGCACTGCGCAAAAAAGATCCTGCGCATCTTTGGCTCTGCCGCCAGAAACTGCTTGAGATCATTGACCCCTCACAAGGAAAGACATAAAGTGTAACATCCGTACTGGCATAATAGTCACAGATAAACCAGTCCTGCTCCAAAATACCTATGATAGCATTTGGTCCCAGTGTCGTCTCCTCAAATTCGTGTCGTAAGGTAACATTTCCCTCCTGTACGATATACCAGGCACTTACCTTATCTTTTCTCTTTGCTACATTCTCCCTGCTTTCAGATGAATGACTTCCATCCTCCGCTCCTTTCCACAGTCCAAACCACAAACTACTCCTGCTTCAGACCGCACAATTTATCCACGGAGGAAATGATCTCTATAATCTCCGGTACATAATGTTCATGTTCCGTCATCAGACGATCGATCTCATTTCTCTCACTCTGCACGATCTTCCGGTTATCCTCGATGTGTCCCCCTGATCTTTTGTCTTCGTTTTACCAGATTGTGTTTGATCTCCACCATCTCGTCTTCATCTATGAGTGCTTTGGTCTGATCCAGCAGATCTTTCGATCATACAGATCGATCCTTTGTAAAGTCGGATGAGGCGGCCGTTGAAATATTCCAGATCGTCATTGTTGCGCAGGAATTTTTCCTTTTCTTTGACAGCCGTCACATACTGTTCCCAAGTGTAATTGAGTTCGGTCGAATTGTGTACGCCGTACTTATCCTTTGTATATTCCACCGCTTTTGTCACATTGGCATATTTCATGCATACGACATTTAAGAGGTTGATCGCCTGATTTTCATTGCGGGTCGCCTGCCGCATCTGTTTTTGCAGATAAATGCTGCGGAAATAAATGATAAAGCCGCCCAGAGCACCCACGATAAAAAGTACCAAAAAGGCAACCGTCATATCCATCTTTGTCGCAAACTGTATGACAAATAGGAGGATCAAAAGCGTTGCATAAAGCAAAAAATACTAAGAGAGATGCCCGCTTGATGATCTTTGCGTTCCTGGGTAATGTCCTCGCGCTCGATCTCCCACTGGTTCTTCTGTGCCTCTAGGATATTTTTGTCCCGCCGCACCTTGTCCTGATAACGCTCGTTTTCCAACATCCGGTGGATGGTCTGCGGTACATCATCCTCATTCTGCTCCATCAAAAGGAACTGGCTGTCCGAAATATTGTAAGAGGCATTCTCATAAGCCTGACGCGCAGCATTCAACTGCTCGATATTGGATGCCGCTTCCCGGATTGCCTGTCTGGTCTCATCCGGCAGCCCCTCAATGGTCTGGATATCCGTCAGATAGGAAGTGACAACACGGTATTCTCTGCCTTTTCTTCCTCGATCTCTTTGGTCAAGGCAATGATCTGCTCGCAGGAATCCAAAATGTAGTGTTCCAACTTCTTGGGATCATTCCAGTTGTCGATGGTCTCGATCTCCTGATATACCTTGGCAAAAGCCTCATCGATCTCCTGTTCTTTTTTTCGTTTCTTTCCAAAAAATAACATGCCTTTCTCCCAGCTGCTGTCTGTTTTTAAATGCGACACAAGTGATTGTAATCGACTTTCCAACTGCTCAAAATAGATCCGATCACCTGTGATCTGCCCGTTTCGGTCGCAAGTGCCTTTTGTATTTTTTTCATCGAAAACATGGATCTCTTCGAGGGTACTGAGCATGGTGACTTCCTCGCAGATCTCATCTACCATATCCTGCGGGATAAAGTATTTGTCTACCAGTTCGTCGAAATGCTTCGATCCTTGTTGCAGCGCAGTGCCGCCAGCATAGACCGGAGCGACTGCGTTTTGTGGTTGCGCTTGTAAGCCTCCTCAAAGCAGAGGGATGCCTCGCCAAAGAAAAACAACCTTCCGTAGGCAACGCCCAAGTTATGCCAGATATCTCCTTCAAAAGCGGTCGGTCCATGTGTGACCGCCGGGTCATCTAACATCTTTTCATATTCAAAATAGCATCCACAATCTTATCTTTTTCCATCAGGCGGTCTGCCCGCATTTTCTGGCACTCTGTCGGACTCTTGTTCTCAAAAGACGCTATCGCCTGCAGCAGGTCACGGATCTCCACACTGGTCAGATAACCACTGTAATTTAGAATCTGTCCGATAAAAATATGCAACGGTGCCTGATTGGATAGGGTATCCAATAACTGCTTTTCCGCATCACGTGCCCCCAGTTCCCCGCCGATCCACAGACAGAGTTCCTTGATGCAAATTCTGCATTTAAAAGATAAACATTGTGTGCAATATAATAACTCAATTCTTCCAAAGAATAGACATTCAGCGCGCCATCCTCGATAAAATAAGGATTGGCTGCTATGGATTGTCTACATAAAATCAATTCACCCATCGGATGCCTCCTTATTCTTCCAGACAGACGGTATGCTCCCATGTACGGTTGGACGATGGTGCGATCTCCCCAAAGCCTAAGTCACGGATCGCGATCTCGATCTTACGGTCAGAGATCGGTTCTGCCGTAATACGAAGCCTGCTGGTCCTGCGTTCTCTTTCTACCATGTCCGTCAATTCCAAAAGTTCTACGTGAGCCTCCCTGCTCTCCGGCCGCTGGATCCAGACCTCGATCTCCGGTGTTCCGTCCAAAATGACCTCACATTCGCCCACCTCGTCAAACCAGGACTGTCCGGCTGTGATCAGAGTAAAAACTGCATTTCATTGCCCACCAAGACCTTGAGGTAGAGATTTAACTTGAGTTCATTGTCTCCGATATAGACAAAAGGCCAATCCCGCTTCCCATCCTTGATAAAGCCTGCATGACAGGCGCCCTTGAGTAAAGATTCTTTCCCACAAAGACCTTTCTGGTATGGCAAAGATACTGCAAAGATGCCTTCATCCAGTCTCCGTCAAAACCGTCTCCGATCAGATAAACCGCCGAAACGACCTGTCCGTCGATCACATCCTGGGCGATCTTTTTGAAACTCGCCGTCCTTTTGGTCTAAGAGTTTGCCATGATTTTTCTGATCTAAGTTGATGACCTGAGGTGTCGTATGCATATTACGCCGCAAGCGGCAGGACACCATATCCGACTCAGTATAGTCAAACATGACTACATCATGTAAAAAGGTCTCCGGTCCCTGGCTCAGTGCATAATAGTAAAAACTTTCCCTGCGGTCGATCAGAAGCAGTTTGTCTGTCTCGATCCCCAGTTTTACCATGATAGCCGAAAAGAGTTCCATGTATTCCACACTGACCTTGTCCAGACAGATGACAAGTTTTGTTAAAGGCATCATGGCTTGGGCGCTTCCTGCCAAAGAGAGGACACGCTTTAAAAAGATGGCAAGCAGATCACTCGCCGCGTACTTTTCATGCTCCAAAAGACTTCTTCCCCAGTTCTCGCCTTATCAAGAAGATCTTCTACGCCAAGCGCTTCCCGGATTTAACACGCACTTTTGCTTCGCGTCCGAAGAACCACTGACCAACGCCCTTTTTTTCTTGGCAAGGGCGGTCGGGATCTGATAGGACTCGCTGCCCATGATCGTGCCGATCGTCTGTGGCTCTTTCATATGCTGTTGGTAAATGCTGATCATGGTATATTTTTCACTGATATCCATACCAAGATACAAGCCCACATTCTCCTGTTCCATAAGTGCCTCTTATACTGTCGTAAATAGTTCCTTTGTCACCTGATCCAAGCCCTGATACTGCTTCATCAGTTCCAACAACTGCCCGTCTTCATGATAGAGGTAGGCATTTTGCATGGCATTCAATAGATCGTAGCGATCCAGATTGCCCTCCTGCAGGTCACTGGAAATGGTCAGGTCATCCGCACATACCGGCAGGTCTGCTACCGCATCTGCATACAGGGCATAATGAATGGTCTCTCCGAAAAAGACAACGAACTGCTTGACGAAGATTCCTCGTACATCTCGATCATTTCTTCCGTGATCGGCTGCCCATCATCAAAACGATAGGTGATGGTGATCCGCTCTCCCGGATTGCCCCGGTATTCCACAAAATGTTTGTCATACAGATGATACTTGATGATCAGTTTATGATCGACATTCTTGTAGAACTGGAAATAGACATTCCGCAAGATGTAATACTGCAAGAGTTGATCCAAAAGGGCAAACTCTTTTTCATCCAAGGTATCCTTGCCGGATAGATATTTCATGTATGCCAGATTGCAACTTTCCTTTAACTCGATGCCTTTTGCAAAATAATAGGAAAGATAGTCAAACAACTTGTCTGGCACATGTTCCTTTGAGAGCATATATGCATGCGCCCAGTAATTCAGATAAGCCTCGATCAGCATGCGGTCTTTGCCACGCGCCAGATAGGAAGCATAAATAGCCGCCGTTTCCTCCATGCAGTTTTCCGCATACAAGGTCTGGAATAAAATATTTTCTTCCAGCGCCACCACGGACATTTCTTCGGCTTTTTGCCGCCTGCCAGAGATAGATCATATCCGGGCTTGGTCCCACATAGTTTTCTGCCAGATAGGATACCGTTGCCGGTGAAGTGTGCTTCTGTCACAATACATAGCCACACACAGCAAGTAAAAATTCATCTTCTGCAAATTCAGTCGTCAACAGCCTTTCGGTGCACATCTGTAAGAGCAGGCGGTCATCCACCTGCAATCCGTAATAGTCCTGCATGAGGGCATAGGCTCTCTCATAGTCCTGCCGCTGGATGAATAAGGAGATCACAAAACCTCTGGTCCTTGCATCCAACTGCCCAAAGTCCACATGCTTTGCAAAATGTTCTTCTAAGACTTCTTCCCTGCAATGATCCTGTAAAAAGCCAATAAATGCACTGTATTTTTCCTGTTTATAACGCTTGAAACCAGCGAAGAATCCAAAAATACCTGCATGCGTTTTTACATCATCCAAGGTATAGTCTTCCGCTTCTTTTTCTCCGCAAAATCCGCAAGGATAAAAGGAAGGGAAAGCGGTGACAAGTGTTCCAGCCTCTTGATAAAACGCTCCGGGTACATAAGCCTTTGTAGGGTGTATGCCTTGTGATCGCTGATCGGGGTGCCATTCCCCGTCTCGAGCAGTAACCGGTACTGTCCCGGCAGGATTGGAATACATGCCTGATGGTCTTGTACCGGGATCGCGTCGGCATTTCATACTGCTCCTGATAGATAAATGCACGGGTGATGTCCGGATAAAGGCAGACCAGTTTTTCATAAAGACCATGCCCGAGATCAGATGCGCCATCTCCTCATCGACTACGCCCATCTCCAGAACATTCTGATAGATGATCGCCAGATTGTCATTCATGCGATTGGCTTTCATCTGCTCGATCATAAAAAGTTTCGATGTTGCGCAGATACTGCTCATAAAGCCCCGGTGCCTTGCGTCTTTCCGAAATGATATTGGCATAAAAAGTGCCTTCTTTTGATATGGCAGATTGCAACTATAGCGGAAGTACATAGTCACCATCTGCGGCAGTTCTTCCGTACTGTTGTCCGGCATGGAAAGCATATAAGCCTCATACAAGCCGCTCAGACGCAGATCCAGACGGATTGCCTCGCGATACCAGTCCAGATACTTTTCCTGAAACATCTGGTTGCGCAACAAATAAGATACCAGAACAGAAAAAGGCTTCCTCGCTATGCTCCACCTCGTATGCCTTCTGTGCGATCAAGAAAATGTGCGGATCAAAATCTTTGACCTTTTCCATCACATGCAAGACCTGCATTGCCACATCTTTGGTAAAGGTCACATGTCTTGCTGCCCAGTACAAGATCTTGGTCGCATGCGCATCAAAGGCATGCAAAGATAAGGATGCACATACATGGCATATGCCTCAATATATAAAAACGGTGTATCGTTATCGGCTTCGATCCATTGTAAAATGGCTTTGAGTTTCCGCGCCGGATTTTCCATATATTCTTCTCGCAAAAAAGATAAAAACCAGAAGAGTCTGACATCCTCCGGGTGCTCTCGAAAGATAGTCTCGATCTCTTTTGTCAGGCGGTCGACATAGGACTTTTCCTGCTCGATCGGGGTGCAGAGATACAAAAGATATGCCCAGAGAACGCTCTGCTTGTCTGCGATCTCGCTTCATATCGGAAATGATCCAAAGTGCCTCCTGCCGCTTTTTGCCCACGATCAGGCACTGCGCCTTCATCAGGCGATACCATGCATTATTCGGGCGGCGCTCTAACAGTTCATCTAAGATGCGTACCGAGCCATCACACCCACTCGCCTGTCGTGATCGGCGGAAACGATACGCTTTGTAGGTATCCGTCAAATCTGCCAGACACTCTTTATCCCTGCGCCATGGAAATTCCTTTTTTTCATCTTCCTGATCAAGGTCGCCATGATGTCAATGACACGCACCGTTCCCTTGCAGGAGAATGTGATCGCGCACGGTTAATGCGCGTGCATGCGGTTCTTGTGCATATAATAATTGAGAAGCATGGTAGAACCAAGAAAATAGTCTGTCGTAATCAGATCTTTTTCCACAGTGACAAAAGGACTGTCACTCTCCACTGTGATCTCAATATAGCCCCATGTATTCTTGGCAACCACTAAGGTCTCCTTGCGATTTTCGCTCACGCGGTAAAATTCTTCCTTGCGCTCGCGCACCGTAAAATCGACGGCATCTTTTAAGCCCACCGCCACTAAAAATTCTTCTAAATTGGCTGAAGACGGTAAAAGCCTTACGATAGCCGGTATAGACCATGCGGACTGCCTTTTCCTGTCTTGCAATGAACTTTTCAAAAGCCTGCGAATAAAACAACTGCATGGCTTCTGCCCAATGTCCCTGTGCAAGACTTGCAAAATCGGATAAACTTGTGATCTCGCCTGTAGATGCATACAGGCGGTCTGCCTCAAATTGCACATCAAAAGGAAGGCGACACTCCCTCTGGTTACATACAATGGTAAAATAACCGGTAAGCCTGTCCCCTTCTTGATAATCCTGACCCAGCACTTCAAAACGGATCGTTGCTTCCATCCCGTCAAACTGCGGCTTTACGATGCGCACATATGGATTGGAAGAATAGACGATTCCCCGGATAGAGACCTCATTGGTAGAGTGCATGAAAAACTCACCCTGTAAGCGTTCTCCCTGCCTGCCACGCACGGTAACTGTCTCCTCTGAAAATGCTATCTGCGGCCTTCTGTTGTCAAATTTATCTTCTGACATCCGCCAGATTCGTTTTCGCAAAATATGACACCCTTTTCCTGCCGTTTTGTCTTCTGTCGGTTGCAATTTTCGACGCAAAAAGACTATAATGAATTATAAACTATTTAAGAAGGACATGCAATAAACTTTGTCCTTTGCAGGAGGAAAGCATGCTTACACATAAAGACCATTTCCATGGCAGCGACTTAGAAAAAATAGAGCAGATCTACGGTATCCGCAAGGAAGATATTGTAAGTTTTCAGCCAATGTCAATCCCCTGGGTATCTCACCGAAGTTGCGGGAGCATCTGGCAAAACATATCGACTGTATCACGACCTATCCTGACCGGGAATATTCTTCCCTGCGTCAGTGCATGGCAGATATGTCGGCACAGAAAAAAGGAAAACATCATTGTCGGCAACGGCTCTACCGAACTGATCTCCCTTTTTTTATACAGATCGAGCATCCAAAGAAAGCCATGATCTTAGGACCTACCTATTCCGAATATGAAAGAGAAGTTTCTCTCGGTGGAGGGACGACCGTCTACTATCCGCTCAAGGAGGAAAGCGGTTTTAAACTGGATACCACCCACTTTACCTCAAAACTGGATGATTCCATTGATCTTTTTGATCCTCTGCAATCCAAACAATCCTACCTCCAAAGCTGCATTTCCCTGGATGATATGCGTACCATCCTAGATGTCTGCAAGGAGCATGGTATCTATGTCATGGTCGATGAGACCTATATCGAGTTCGTTGAAGATGTAGTTCATACCAGTGCCGTCTCACTGACTGCCTACTACAACAATATCATCATCCTGCGCGGCACCAGCAAATTCTTTGCTGCACCGGGTCTTCGTCTCGGCTATGCCATTACCGGCAACGAAGACCTGCTCCGTAATATGAACCAGCGCAAAATCCATGGATGATCAATTCACTTGCTGCGATCGCCGGGGAACTCATGTTTCAGGATGACGAATATATACAGGCGACCAGAGATCGATCAGCACGGAACGCGCCCGCTGTTATCAGACAATGCTAAATTCCAAGCGTTTCCATCCATACAAGCCGACTGCGAATTTTATGCTCATGCGCATTATGGATGAAGACTTAAACAGCGGTATCCTGTTTGACCGCGCCATCCGCGAAGGGCTTATGATCCGGGATTGCTCGACTTTCCCATTCTTAAATGACAAGTATATCCAGCTTCTGCTTTTATGGATCCTTGCGGATAACGACCGGCTTTTGGATTGTCACGGCATTTTGAGGTTGCACCTGTATCCTCAGTTGCTACGATACATTTTCTCTTATTTGTATCGAGACCCTATTGTTGTAGAGGAAATAAGTGGATTTGGCGATGTACCAAGTGACATGATCACTGTATCGCACTCCATCTCATACTCAGAGCCGGCAATCTCAACAGGGCTTCTACGTCCTGATGCATCAGGCTCTCAAGCTCCATCTTGATAAGCTTAACACCCTTAACCCAGCCATTCTCATCAACAAGAATCTCTGTAGGGTTTTCAAGGAGATCAAAGATAACTCCCTCTTCCTTAGCATGATGTACTTCCTCTTTACGTGCAGGAAGCTCTGCCTCACTACGTCTGTATACAATGTGTGTCTCTGCACCGAGACGAAGAGCTGTTCTGGCTGCATCCATGGCTACGTTTCCACCACCGACAACTACAACCTTTTTGCCTTTTGAGATAGGAGTCTCATAACCCTCTTTAAAAGCTTTCATGAGGTTATTTCTTGTAAGGAACTCATTAGCTGAGAATACACCGTTGGCCTGCTCACCAGGGATTCCCATAAATCTTGGAAGTCCTGCTCCCGAACCGATAAATACAGCCTCAAAGCCTTCTTCCTCCATAAGTTCGTCAATCTTAACTGACTTTCCGATAACTACATTTGTCTCGATTTTAACACCAAGTGCCTTGACATTCTCTACTTCTGCCGCAACAACCTTGTCCTTTGGAAGACGAAACTCCGGTATTCCGTAGCTTAATACTCCGCCGGCAGCGTGAAGTGCCTCAAAAATAGTTACATCATAGCCAAGCTTTGCAAGGTCTCCGGCACATGTAAGTCCTGCAGGACGTGAACCGATAATAGCAACCTTTTTGCCAGTTTTTCTCTGCGGCTGTCTTTGGCTTGATGCCATTCTCTCTTGCTGTATCAGCAACAAATCTCTCAAGCTTTCCGATTGAGACAGGATCCCCTTGAAGCCTCTGATACACTTGCCCTCACACTGGCTCTCCTGTGGGCATACACGTCCACATACAGCAGGAAGTGCTGATGACTCTGAAATAATCTCATAAGCCTTTGTGAAATCACCATTTTTAACCTGCTCAACAAATGCAGGAATATTGATAGAAACAGGGCAGCCCTTCATACACTGTGCATTTTTACAGTTTAAGCATCTGCTTGCCTCTGCCATTGCCTCTTCTTTATTGTAGCCGTAGCAAACCTCTTCAAAGTTTGTGGCACGAACCTTTGGATCCTGCTCTCTGACAGGTACTCTCTTTAATACATCGACTTCCATTATTTGTCACCTCCGCAGTTTCCGCAGCCACCGTGATGTGTTGCGCCCTCTTCATAGGCAAGCTTAGCTCTGCCTTCCTCTGTCTTATACTGCTGCTGACGCTTCATTGCCTGATCAAAGTCAACGAGATGTCCGTCGAACTCCGGTCCGTCAACACATGCGAATTTTACTTCTCCGCCAACCATCAGACGGCATGCACCACACATACCTGTTCCATCAACCATGATTGGGTTCATTGAAACAATTGTAGGAATCTCAAGCTTCTTTGTGAGCAGACATGTGAATTTCATCATAATCATAGGTCCGATAGCTACACAGCAGTCATATGTATTGCCGGCATCAACAAGTGCCTGAAGCTGCTGGCTGCCGTTGCCGTGGAAGCCGTATGAGCCATCATCTGTACAAACATAGAGATTCTTTGCAACAGCTTTCATCTCATCCTCAAAGAAAAGGATATCCTTATTTCTAAAGCCCATGATGACATCAGCATCCACACCATGCTCTTTAAGCCACTTAACCTGTGGATATACAGGAGCTGTACCAAGACCTCCTGCGATAAATACGATGTGCTTTTTTCTTTGTCTCCTCGAGGTTATCCTCCTGACAAAGCTCTGATGGACAGCCGAGTGGTCCGACGAAATCCTCTAATGAATCTCCCTCATTAAGAGCCATCATTCTCTCTGTTCCTGCACCGATAGTCTGTACTACGATAGTAACAGTCTCTTTTTCCCTGTCATAATCACAGATGGTAAGTGGGATTCGCTCTCCTACTTCATCTGTCTTTGCGATGATAAACTGACCAGGCAGACACTCTTTTGCAACTCGTGGTGCCTTTATATCCATAAGGATAATATTGTCAGCCAATTTTTCTTTTCGCACTATTGGATACATAGTCTTCCTCCTAGTTAAATCTTATCCCATTACATATGTAATCTGATACTCAATTATTTCATACTTTTTTAATTTTAAATGAAATGATATAATTTTTCAATATGTTTCTTTGGATATTCCATAAAAATATGTTATATGCTTATGAAATTGTGTTATCTTTTGACATTCGTCCGGTACTTTATATCAAAAACAGGAACCAATTCATGCAAAAAAAATGAACCGGTTCCTGTATTTATCAGCTTTTATGAGAAATATACAAGCTCATCCTGCGGCTTCTCGGCAGGCTCGATGGAAACCGGATAAAGCACCGGTCCCTTTCCCTTGTACTCTCTTGCAAACTCCACATGCACCCTTGCGGTGATGGTAATCCACGATTTGTGAGGAATACTGCTCTCGTCCTCATACTTGCACTTAAAGCCTATAAAGGTCACGTCCTCTATACAGCAGGTCATCGCAAACCTGCCCGGTACCATAACACCCTTTCTAAGCTTATCAGGATTGTATACAAGAGCAAGAAATTTGACAACCTTGCCGTCGTACTTCTTGTAATTCTCCATCGCATCCATATACCAGATGGCATAATCTGCATCTGAAAGCTCAATCACATCCTGATTTATATCAAACGGCAGTTCCTCCGGACGCTCATCAATAGTACCGTCCTTGCGTTCGTAGACTATCTGGGCTTTACGGTTGATATTCTTTATGGTACGCCTTAAGTGTCCTCTGTCTGTATCATCGTCCGTCCTGTTAAATATGACAACATCACTCGCAAATACCTGTTCCTGCATCATCGCGCGCATATTATTCATATAAAGGTCAAATGTAGTGGAATCAACTGTGGCGAGTGACTGCACGATAACCCAGCCCTTTGGCAGCTCGGCCTCTATTATTTTATCAATGCCCCATGTGCCGTTGTACTCGATAAACACCTGTTCAGGCAGATACTGCATGTTGAGCTCATTCAGCTTTGCAGCTGTGAACTCATCCTCCGAGTCGATCTCTGCAACCTGGATATTGGCAGCCTTTAACTTATCCATATCATACTCCACATCACCATCCTCGCACATAATGATAAGCCCCTTTGAGCCATTAGCGAAATCATTCTCGAAAATGGTATCCTTAATCAGTGAAGTCTTGCCACTGTCCATGAATCCGGTAAATAAATATACTGGAATCTCTTCAGCCATTTTGTTAGTTCCTTTCTGATTATTGTGTAACTATGTTAAATACATTTAAGCAAGTCCGAAGAGCTCTTCAAGCTCATGCTCGTGGATATCTGTTCCGATAACAACGATACGTCCTGTATAGTCAGGCTCGCCATCACGAATCTCGTACTCGCCCGGAACCATATCAAAGTAAATCCACTTGCCGTCTGTGCCCTCTACCATGCCCTTTGAACGAAGAATCTTGTCATCTTCCACAAACTGTTTAAGGATTTCTTCGAGCTTAGCGCGCTCAAACTTGTGAGGTGTCTCCTTGCCCCAGCTTGTAAATACATCATCAGCATGATGATGTCCGTGCTCATGATCATGGTCATGACAGCCGCAGGTGCAACCCTCTCCATGGTCGTGGTGATGTTCATGTTCGTCATGGTCGTGGTGATGTTCATGTTCGTCGTGGTCATGATGATGTTCATGCTCATCATGATCATGATGATGCTCGTGCTCGTCATGCTCGTGATGGTGCTCATGCTCATCGTGGTCATGATGATGATGATGCTCTGCCTCATCCTGTGCATGACGTGCCTCTGCAAGCACCTTCATCTCGAGATTGTCCTGACCCTCCATAGTCTTTAGGATCTGCTCTCCTTTAATAGCATCCCAGTCAGTAGTGATAACCGAAGCCTTTGGATTTAAAGCCTGAATCTGCTTTACGCAAAACTCAAGCTGCTCAGGTGTAGCATTCTGGCTACGGCTTAAGATCACTGTTGTGGCATACTCTATCTGATTGTTGAAAAACTCACCGAAAGCCTTCATCTGCTTGCTTGCCTTAAGTGCATTTACGACTGTAACAAGTGCATTGAGCTTGACCGGCTGCTCTTTTTCGATATCTATAACTGATTTCATGACATCTGATAATTTGCCTACGCCGGAAGGCTCGATTAAGATACGGTCAGGATGATACTTAGTAATAACCTCATTTAAATTCTTACCAAAATCACCAACCAGTGAACAGCAGATACAGCCTGAGTTCATCTCAGTAATCTGAATGCCGGCATCCTTTAAAAAGCCACCGTCTATACCAACCTCGCCGAACTCATTCTCTATGAGAACTATCTGCTCACCCTTAAAAGCC